>Ga0315903_10000151_pt1 | contig 100145 bp, 117 predicted proteins | sample LakEriMetagenome_7_FD_203524 | JGI IMG/M metagenome (GOLD analysis project Ga0315903, IMG submission 203524) | Freshwater fungal communities from buoy surface, Lake Erie, Ohio, United States - Buoy 2 MA119 | ecosystem: Environmental > Aquatic > Freshwater > Lake | place: USA: Lake Erie, Ohio... | reverse complement strand
AGGCTCTTTACTGCTGAGTCCACAAGACCAACCAGCAGAGCAGAAATGCTTGAGACGACTCGAAAGAGTGGGAACCTCCGGAACCAAGGTCCAAACTTGGGAAAGGTCAGTACTAGGTCTTCCAATTAAACTAAATGAAAGAAGACGAATGAGTGAATTAAAACACCGTGTATGGGAAATTGTGTCTAAAGATGGGGATCTTGAGGCCGAGTTTAGCAAAGAATCTGTTGATGCTCAGAGGGAAGCTTTGAAATATTCCTTCATGCTTTGGATGAATTTTAATGATTTAAAGATGAACTTGCATAACAATTACCACGCAATTCTTGGAGCTGTTCAGGGATCCGAATACCCAGACCGTGAGATGGAGCTTTTAATTGGTGTCCATCCGGATAAAGAAGCTCTAACCGCATTTAGCAAAGGTGAAGACTACGAGCCATTTTTATGGAAGAAACTAGAACCCAAGATTAATGTGTAGGATATTTCGTATGACAAATGACAAAGACAAAGACAAAGAGTACGAAGCAATGCTTAGAACAATTAGATACAACAGACAAATGCAAAAGAAGCGTTTGTATGAACAAGCTAAGCGAGCTAGAAAAAATCAATCTGAAGAGAAATAAGGATCTTATGAAAAAATTAATTGCAATTGCAGGTGTGTCCCTGCTCATGGTTGGACTTACTGGATGTGCGGGTAAATTTGACACGTTTCAAAAAGCCTACGAAACATGTGGTTCCCCCGCTGGAATTAGAGTATCCGATGAAGGAAAATCCATCACCATTGATGGCTATGGAGAAGATGACTACTCTGGAGCAGACCTCTACGACACCGTTTGTGTCCTAGACGCAATCAAGACTCCTGAGTACGTGATCTCAAACATGGAAACTACAAACTCGTTGATGGGTCGCCAGAGTGCAACTTTTGACGGAATTGACATTTCATGGTCATACCACCCAGACAACGGCTTAGACATTGTCGTACATAAGAGTGACAACTAATAACTTAATCGGTCTAGCTGGATGGGCAAAGTCTGGCAAAGACACTATTGCTGATTATTTAGTTAGAGAGCATGGCTATAGAAGGGTCTCATTTGCTGATCCAATGAGGGAGGCTCTTCTTAGACTTGACCCACTTATCCCAATGATGACCGGTCACATGAGGCTATCTAGTGCTGTCAGACTTATGGGCTGGGAAGATCTTAAACGGGAGAGTCCTGAAGTACGGGAGCTTCTGCAGAGATTTGGAACAGAAGTTGGTCGTCAGATGTTTGATCAAGACTTCTGGGTAAAACTAGCCCTGTCTTCAATTCTTCCTGGAGAGAAGATTGTATTCTCCGATGTCAGGTACAAGAATGAAGCTGAGTCGATTAGAAAGCTTGGTGGAGTCATCTTTAAGGTTGTACGAGATGGAGTAGCTCCAGCTAATAACCATTCTTCTGAGCATGACCTGGCTGATTACGAGTTTGATGCTGTAGTGCACAATAACGGAACTATTGAAGATCTGTGGGGAGCCTTTAGGTCCCTAAGCAATTCCTGAAGTTTTTGCGTATAAACTTAGGATTAAGTTTATACAGGGCTAAAAAATAGGTCTGTACAAAAGTGATACATTATTATATAACTGGCTATTTGATGGGTTATAGTTGATATATGAACGTTGGATTAGTAATCCCTTGGAGACCCCAGCCTAGTCGCTTATACGCCTGTGAAGCGACGTTAGCCAAATACTCTGAGCTGCTGCCTGGAGTCCCTGTCTACTTTGGAGACACAGAAGATGAGATCTTTAATGTCTCGGGTGCTAGGAACAAAGGATGCCTAGACGCCATAGCTGATGGCTGCGACGTCCTTGTTATTTCTGATGCTGATATCTTTCTTGAGCGATATCCTTTGAATAAGTCAATTGAGAAGGCTGCCTCTACCCAGGTTGTAAGTATTCCCTACACGGATATTATGTTTCTAAGCCAGATTAATTCTGATGAACTTATAGCTGGTAGGGAGACAATTCACTCAATTAGGCAAAAAGCTAGGGTTATGCCTAACCAAGTTGGCGGAATCTTTATTATGAGCTCGTCGACGTTCGGGATCCTAAACGGGTGGGACGAACGATTTGTAGGATGGGGGTTTGAGGACATGGCTTTGCAGGAGGCTCACAAAGCTATTTTTGGGGTTGACTTCCACAGATCTTATGGAGTGGCTGCTTCTCTATTCCACGAGGATCGGGATAAGACTAACCTAGATGACAACGCTGATAGGTTTAAGGGCTATAAAGAGCTGAACTTATCTAAAGAGCAGATGATTGAGCATGTAAAGGAAAACCGCAGATAATGGAAAATGTATGGCTTCAGCCGGTAGTTGATAACTATAGAAAGTTCTTTGGAGATAAAGACGCCAAAGTTGTTATTGACATTGGAACCAGGGATGGCGATGACGCTGAGTTTCTCCGTGAAAAGTTGTCCGCGGAGAAGGTTCTAGCTATAGACGCTAATCCCATAGCAGTTGAGAAGACTGCTGAGAAGTATCCCTCTTTTAGAGTTCTTCATTCTGCCATTTCAGATACGTCTGGAAAGCTAGTTAGGTTCTACCAAGTAAATAGTGGAGATAAAAACCTTGACGGCTGCTCTTCGATCTTTGCTGACAAGATTATACGAGAGCAGATCTTTGAGGACAAATACACTATCATCGACGTCCCTATTGAGAGAATGGACGCTGTGTTAGAGAACTTCAATCTATTGGACAAGTTGATCGACGTCGTTAAGGTGGATATTGAAGGGTTTACGTACCAGTGTGTTATTGGGTTTGGGCTGCAGGTCAAAAACGTAAAGATATTTCATTTAGAGACTGAAAAAGCTGCTACGCATACTGAACATAAAGGTAATGTCGAAGTTGCTAAACTTATGCGTAAATTGGGCTTTGTCCTAGTAGACTTGTCTTACGAGTGGGGCCCTGGAATCCAAGACCAGGTTTGGATCAATAGGGCACTGGCTGACGCCGACGTCCTTAAGGATTTTTCAGAACTTCGAGAGAAATAAATTGACAAAAAGATTGCAAGTCAATAGACTTTATAGACGGAGACGATAACCTATATATTTATGAGGAGAAAGACGATGACTGACAAGATAATACACATTAAAAGATCTCACGTAGTTGGAATTGTAATTGCAGCAGTTGTATTTATGATCACCTGCTTCTATGGATTTCTGATGCTAAAAGAAGATCAGAAAAAAGATAACTGTTGGGACAACTACACAACCGAACAAGAAGCTATTTTAAATTGTGAGGGCGTAAATGAATAAAGATCTAAAGCTTCTACTTATATCTTTAGGACTATTGACTGGTTTAATTGTCTACATCTATGTCTCTGGTCACTACAAGTGCGAAACTATCAAATATCAAAATATGAGTGGGACCCACTCGGAAAGTGTATGTAAATGGCTAAAGTAAATAGAAACGCTTTTGTTTCTCTAACGTTCTGGTTTGTGTATCACCAGATCATTGCAACAATTATTTCTTTTGGAACTGGGGTTAACTGGTGGATTTTACAACCGTTTGTTGTTGTACTATCTTTGCTTATGATGAGCTTGACTGCTGGTAGTCAAACTAAGGATCGATAATGGCTTTGAGAGAATTAACCGTTGAAGACTACGACTCAGTCGTAGGCAGTGCTGGCATTGTTCTTGTGGATTTCTGGGCAGCTTGGTGTGGCCCATGCAAGATGATGCTTCCCGTTTTAGAAAAGTTAGCAGAAGAGAACGTAGACGTTCTTAGTGTTGTAAAGGTGAATGCAGATGATCAACCCAATTTGGTTAGCCGTTTTAATGTTTTTTCTATCCCTACTATATTGGTATACGTCAATGGTGAAGTGGTAAAGACTATTGTAGGAGCTAAACCCCTTCCAGGTCTTTTACAAGACATCGATCCTTTTCTAAACGATGCTAGAAATTCGTTGTAGAATTTAAGTGTATCGAGGGCTTTATTCCTTTCGACTCGGTACCTTAAAGGACAACAAGCTTGTCCCGAGGCCCCCCGGTTTGTGGTGTTTTACCGGGGGGTCTCCCCTTTAAAAAGATATCCCCCCTGACATTAAATGCGGGGGGATTCTTTATATTGGCTGATCTTATTTTGCGCCTAGCAATTATTACTTATATGGTTTATTTATATGCGCTTTTATAGCCAATAATTCTTTATGCCTTTTTGGTTGGCACAACTTTCTTGACAACTGCTGCTGCTTTAGCAACAACACCTTTCTTAGGTGCTCCATCAAGTACTGCAAACAAGTCGCGGAGATCTTCCAGACCTGCAGTGATAAGGTTCTTCTTAACACCATAGGTAACGTGGAGGTGATTTCCGGTACTTGCGGTTCCGGTTGTTCCAACAAGACCAACGATGGTCTTACCAGCTTCAACCTTGTCGCCCTGCTTTAGGGTTGATGGAACCTGGAAGTGTGCGTACAAGATGAAATGGCCGTCGTAAGTAGACTGAATTAGGTAGTTACCTAAAACCTTAGTCTCGCCAACTTCCATAACGGTTCCACCAGTAATAGCTTTGATCTTGCTACCACCAGGGACTGACCAGTCAACGCCACGGTGTGGGTTGGTTCTGTAGGAGGCAAAGTTCTTAAACTCGTCTCCACGCTTTGCCTTTGGAAAAGGCTCTACATAAATTGCTTCAGGCATTTATTTTCCTTAATTAGTTAGTTATTTTTCTTCTGTGATAGGTCCGCCAACAACCCACGCAGAACAGGTTCTAGAAGCGGCACATTTGAAATCAAATGCTTCGCAATAACCTAGTTCTGCTGTGTCAATAGCATCCCATGCGTTTTGCTGACCAGAATCGCCAGCAGAAATTCCGCCTTCGATACAGTCCAACATCTCTGGTGTACGAATAAACATTACGCAGTTTCCGCACACACTCTTTTTTGCTTCTGTAACATCTACAGACCAACGTTTTGCTTTCTCGGCCCAGAACTCTTCGTTAGGTTCTTTAGGGTTGAGTGGGCCATAACCGGCTGTTTCAATTGCTTTCTCGCGGTTCTGTAGATTGATCGCGATATCCTGAGTTGCTGGTGGACATGAGTCATCATTTAACGCAGCTACAAGAGAAGCAAGTAGTGGATTCAAAGTTGCAGCTTCAGAATGTCTTGGGTGCATCTTTGGAAGTAGATCGTTGTCAGTGGTGTACTTAGGGTTGTTAGGTTTACCGGACTTTACAAGTTTCAAGAATGCGTTGACGCGAGCCATGGCCCATGAGTTTCGGTTCTGGTCTGGTCGGTGGGAAGAAGAGAAAGCACCAGCTCCGCGACGATAAACAGCCTTAAGTTTTCCTAGGGTGACTTTACGACCGTTTGGAGCTTTCTCGTTGTGGTCAGAAACTTTCTTTTCTAGGGCTTTGATAATTGAGTCAGTAAACTCTACGCCTTTTCCTGTGGCAGCTGAGCCCTTCTTGTTTTTGTCAGAACCTTTAATCTGATCTTTCTTAGGGGCTGGTTTAGACCCGGCTGTTGAAAGTAGGGCGGCTGCTTCGTCTGCTGGTACGCAGTTTGGTACCATCTTGCCATCTTTTTCTTTCATACCAACTTGCTTGTAACCTTCCCAGCAAGGGCCATCATTAGCAAGTTCCAGGTCTTCTGGTTTGATTGAAACTAATGATGCTCTAACAGGAGAATCTGATGGGTAGTAAACCTCAGCTGAAATCTGCTTGTTTCCACGAAGCATATTTGATACTGCTCTGTGGTGGCCGTCAACGATCTTCATGCCAGCAGGTGACGCCCAGACCTTAATTGGTTTGTTGGACATTGCTACTTCTTTAGCTCGTTTTAAGTTGACGGTACGTTGAGTTGGAATCAGGTTGCTTATGTAAAGATCTTGAACCGTATCTGGGTCGTTTAAAGACGTAATTGTCTTGATGTAGTCATCTAGTTGACTAGGTGGTTTAGAGAAGTATTCGTTGGTAGAGACGTCAGTGTCTACACCAGCTGGAGCTTTTGACGGGTCAACTGCGCCATCAGGAAGAACCGCAAACCTGCAGTATCCTTCCGGATGGACTTCGAACGCAATGATCGCACACTCCGTGCCACCTTTGTATAAGACGCAGTTGCCACACTTGACACCCATTGGAGCGTAGGGGTTATCCTCAGGGCCGTGATAATCAGCCCAGATACCTGTTTCATCCTCGTTGAACTTGCCATATTTGTTAGCAATCTCAACCAGGGCGGCAGCCAGGTCCTGCTCTTCGGGTACTAAGTTTCCAGTCATGGGTTAATTTTACCGCCCTATGACTTTAGTGATTCTAGCTTTTCTCTAGCATACCTAGATCTATAGCTTGAAATGAAGCCTCGTTGGTATGCTCGGCAGACGTCCATATTGTAAATACGAGGTCTACCTTGAATATAAAGACGCCAGCTTTGAAGTGCCAACTCTATCATTTCTTTGTGAGTAGGCTCAAAGTAATATTTAAGATATTTAAACATTACTCGTCGTCTTTTTCACGACGAATAGGGAATGTCAGTATCCAGATTAGAAGTGTAATTCCGATCAATTTACCAACGATTTCTCTTGCAGAACCTTCTAGAAGCACCCAACCAAGAGCTAGACCTAGTAGAGTCCAAGCTTGGTCGAGTAGGTCCTTGAATAGTTCGCCGAGGAACTTAGTTACCTTCTTCATTATTTATCCTCTTTCTTGCCAGCGAAGTACCCACCAATGATTCCAATGAGCCCAACGAGTGCGTTTTGTACCAGAGCGATTGCTTCTGGGTTTGTTGCTACTGCTTCACCAGTTACCTGCTGGGCAGTTAGCATTGCTACATATTCACCAATTACAACTATGCCGATAAAGACAAGTATGCCTAGGGTGATGATTAACATGAGTTTGTCTCTCATTATTCTTTTTCTTTCTTCTTAGTTGGGATTACTTCGTCTGTGTCTTTTAGTTTGGTGGTCTGGCGGAAAGCAGCGTTGATTTCATCTTTGGTTAGCTTTCCATCTTCTAGGAATGCCAATGAAAGAAGTTCAACGACCTTAGCGACAGCCATGATTCCACCCATGATTGCGCTAAACCAGATGGGAATCTCAACGCCGCTGACGGATCCTGCTACAGAACCGGCACCGATAACTCCTAGTGCAGAGGCTACAAACGTAGCAAGTACACGAAGAATCACATTTCCGAATAGTTTCATTGTTATTTTCTCCTATATGTTGCGCCCGAAGCGGCAGTTGCCATGGCAGCTGTCTGGGCTATCTGTCCGACAACAAGTGTCGTTACAACTAATGTCTGAGCTTTCTTACGCTTCTCTGGTGCAATGTCAGCACCAACGTTGCCAACAATGTTGAATACTGCAATTACTGCGGCGGCTGCCTGTCCAACACCCGGAATATCTGCAAGGGCTGGGTCTATAACAATGTCGTCTTGCTCGGCTGCTAAGTAAAGAGCGTCAAGAGCCTGTTCATACTCTGGGCTACCTTCTTCGGCTGTCTCGAAGGTTTCTAGGGCTGCTTCTACAAGTTGGGTAGCCTGTTCTGGAGTTAGCTCTGTAGGATCAACTTTGTCGAGGTCGACATCCATGAGATCTTCGATAACCGCTGGAATCTCTGCAGAACCTTCAGGTTCAGGTTCAGGTTCAGGTTCAGGTTCAGGGGTGGGAGCTGGTTTGTTGATGAGATCCTGAACTTCTAACAGAGACGTAGAGATTGTTGGATCGACTAATGCGTCTTCGTTTGAAGTTGTAGCTTCTTTTTTTGCAGCTTCTACTAAGCTTTCTGCTTCTGTTTTTGATGCAGTGGCAGATTGTGTTTGGGTATTAGCTGCTTGATACTCTGCAGCTGCTGCATCCTCTGAAACTTTTGATGAAGCTTCGTTTGATGTTGCTTCTAATAAGCTTAGCGAGCTAGCTTCGTATGCCTGTGTTGCTGTTGCTTTGGCTGCATCTTTTGCCTGAAGATCTGACTGAGCTTCGTTGAAAGATGAGTCAGCATTCTGCTTAGCTGTGACGGCTGCGTCGTATGCTGCTTGTGCTTCTTGGAGTGCCGGAAGTAGTGCCGGGTTATGGATCAGTGGTGCTGTTGGAGCTACTTGGTAAGTGATGGTTCCTGTGACGTGCTTGTACCAACCGCCGCAAGGGTCGCCCCAGACTCCGTTGCTGGCAGCAATGGTTACTTGGGTTTTGCCTTGGACATTGGGGTCAATGTTTACGCCACATTGTGGTCGGTCTTTAGCCTCGTAGCGTAAGGAAGATGAAACAAATACTCCGCCTTCTGGAACCGTGAACGTTTGTGAGCCGCCTTCGTTGATTGAAACGTTGATGGTTTCTTCAACAAGTACTGGTTCTGTGGTGTAGTAGGTTTCGTAGCGGTAGATTGTTTCTTCTCTGTAAGTAATTGTGGTGGTAGTGGTAGTGGCAGAAAGAGTTGGGTTCTTCATTTCTGGGCCGTAGGTTCCCCACCAAAAACCTCCGTCAATTGCAGAAAGAACTACTTTGTACGAAGCTACGTCAGAGGTTGGAGTTGTGCTAATTGTTCTGGTTGTCCAGTCGTGCCAGCCTTGAGGTGAGTTAAAGATTGCGTAGCCATTTTGCTGTCCCTGTACGTTGTAGGTGAATAGTTCAATCTTGTAGGTGTCTTGAATTCCTCTGTTTGCATCCATGTTCTTAACATCAACGGATAGCGTAAACGGTTCGTTTGCTGGAGAATTTACTTGTCCTGTTGAAGTAACTCCCTGCATCATGTAAGAGAACTTAACAACGCCTTGGTTGATAGTTGGCTGTGAGCCTTGAGCACCTGTCCCAGCACCAGACCAAGTCGTGTGGTCTAGGGGTGGAAGAATGTTTTCGCTTTGCTGAGTAGTTGTGGTTACTTCCACAACAATTATGGTTTCTGGAAATACTCTTATGTGTTCTTTTTGGTAGGTAGGTGCTGTCCACGTTGGATCTGGGATGAGCTCTGTGTCGTACTTGTTTTGAGCTTCGTTTAAAGTTTGCTGCGTTTGGTTGAGAGTGTTCTGGGCAGCTGACTTATTAGCTGAAGCTGTGTTGTAGACGTCCAGGGCTTTAGAAGCGTCAGAAGTGGCTGTTTGTAGGGCTGATTCTGCTTTAGAAAGGGCCGAGGATGCTTCTGTAAAGGTTGAGAGATCTTGGTCGTGTTTGGCCTTGGCTGTGTTGTATTTGGTCAAAGCGGCCGATTCTGTGGCTATGGCGACGTCCAGGGTAGCAATAGCGGAAGAAAGGGTGTCTTTAGCTAATTGTAGGGATACTAGGCTGTCTTTTAGACGTTGGATCTTGGTTTCTAGGGACTGGATCTTGGTCTCTAGGATTTGGACTTTCTGGGCTATTTCGGCTGAAAAAGATGGGTCTAGAGGGGTAGAAGATTTTAGCGTTTTGAGTTGTGCTTTGTAGGAATTAAGAGTAGACTCAAGAGTACTGATTTCCTGATTGGAGGGTAACGATGCAATTGACCGTAAACTTAGATAGTTTTTGGGTTGGGTTTGTAGCTGGATGGGTTTCTGTATTTGTCCTTGCTGCTGTATTGGCAGTCCTAAAGCGGAAGAAGTAGTAACCGCTTGGGCTATACAAACCGGATAGCCGATAAAGAGGGCCGTTGCAATAAGCAACGGTCCTTTTTTCAATAATGACTTCGAGCGCTCTCCCTCGCCCTTTACTGGGCGGAGTCTCATTTAAGTACTTTCTATGATTTAGTTGTTAAACTTTTGGATGGTTCCAGACTTTATCACGAACGTCCATCACTAAGCGAGCTACATTATCTGCTAAACCCTCAACCGCTAATAACAAGTCTGCGCGTTGATCAGGGTCAGGAGTTATTTCGTATTCTTCTTTGATCTGGTCGATCACGATTGAGCACAAAGCGATCTTATCTAGGATTGCTTCGGGTTCAAAATTCTCTGACATGAGTCTATTTTATACTCAAAAATGAAGTGGGATTATTGGACATCTTTTATATAAATTTGTATAAAAGAAGAGGGTTTTGAAAAAGACGTAGTGTATAATTTCAACTTTAATCCTACTGCTGTATATTTAGGGAAAAGCAAAAAGCTGTACAAGATCGAGAAATCTGCTACAAAGAGATACTAGTAAAAAATTTGAAAATAGTTTTAAAAAAGTTGCTATACATAGTCATGTAACCATGTAATACAACTATAGTTTTACTACGCGTATAGAGTTCAATTCTGCGTTAACTGAAACTATAGTTGACTTACATGGTTACATGGGTTTGATTATGTTTTTCATGTGTTTTTCATGGTGTTTCATGAGATACATGGATCGACTTGTGTTAGGATGAAGTTGTCAAATTTTTAAGAAGGAGTTTTTATGACAGAAAAAGATCCATTTTCGTACGTAGATTTTACGTTTGAAGAAGTAGAAGAAGCTGAGAAAAATTTAGTTCCAGGTAGAGATCGAGATGGCAGAATCTGTGTTTGTGGACATCCGATAACCAGACATACTTTAGTTGCCGGATTGGTATTTTGTAAACCAACCAGGATGGAATGTCCATGCAAAGAGCAACGAGTTGTTCTGAGAACTTCAGACACAAGATCTTTCTTGAGAAAAACCGAAGGTCAAGGACCTTTACACGCTTTAGGCCGAGGACTGAAGAAGGCCATTGCTGATGGCAGAGAAGTCGAGTGGCTGATTGATATGAAGTGTGATCGATGTGGAGTTGGTGGGCCAATTGCTCCAGTGGCAGTTAGCCAGCGGGGGGTTGCAATGGAAGAGCCGACAGGTTACGATAAGCTTCTGTGCAAACAATGTAGATCGGAAATCTAATGAAAACCTTTTTCAATATCTTTTTCGTTTGGCCAATCAAAATCGTGCTTTTCCTAATGATTGTAGGGGCCGTGTTGATGTTCGCCTTTATCTTGTTTTATAAGCTAGGATCAATTGGTAAAGATGTCCGGGCTGTAAAAGAAAGAATGTTCAATGTCTGACGAAAGAAAATATGTGACCGTGGAGTATGCTCCAGAAAAGTCACTAAACTTGAGCCACCTAGATAGCATTTCAGTTCTAGCCGCAATCGCTCTAGAAAAGGCAGATGAAAGTAAGAAGCTTGTTGATACATACGAGCTGTTCTACTATCTGCTTGTAAATCCAGAAGATGTGGCAGTACTATCAAATCTAACGGTTCCACAATTTCAATCACTAGTTGAAGGATGGTTAAGTGTCTGCAAGCCAGAAGAAGCACTATAACGTTTTAATTGCTACTCCAGGTAGTTCACTAAACCCTGAGTATGTGCGAAGTCTGCTAGATACGATCAATTGGTTAACCGAGAACGGATACACATACAAGTGGTTGAATAAGTATTCTTCGTTCATTCCAAGTGCAAGAGAAATTACCGCACTTGACCAATGGGAAAACGATTGGGTCACCAGAGAAGTTGGTGCAGGTAAATATACTTACGACAAGATCTTTTGGATTGATTCAGATATCTCATGGGATATTGCTGAGTTTGAGAAGCTGCTCAAATCAGATTTAGATATTGTTGGCGGATTGTACAGAACAGATCCAATGGGTACATTAGCCTGTGCATTTTTTGATGACAAGGGTAGACCGACTCTAACCAACGAGCTGTCGTTCTTTATGAAGGATGATCCAGTAGAAGTGTTCGGTCTAGGGTTTGGATTTATTGCCATTAAGTCCGGTGTTTTCGAGAAGTGCGACAGACCATGGTTCAGGATTCAAGGAGTTAAGTGGGATCAACTTGACTTTGAGTGCAATGTAGGAGAAGATTATTCTTGGTGCATGAATGCCAGGAGAAACGGATTTACTGTTTGGGCCGACCCAACGGTAAAAGTCAAGCACCACAAAGAGACTATTTATGTAGTTAGGTAGCTGTGGCAAAAGAAAAGGAAACAGACACAACTCGAGTATGTGGGTATTGCTATACCAACACGCACGAATTGTGTAGACCAGAAATTAAGTGGTACGACAGTGTGTGGTACTGCTATTGCAAAACTTGTAATAAACAAGAGAAAGAAAAAGGTAATGAAAAATCTATTCAATCAAATCAAGAAGGCGTTCTCGAAGGAGAACCAAGTAACAATTCTGAGCCCGGAACAGGTGAAGGATCTGATTCAGAAAACGGACTTCTCAACTCTGAAGGAGACCACCAAGAAGGTGGAACTACCGAAGGTTCAGAAGGCAACTCCGAAAAAGAAGCCAGCAACCTCAACAGCGAAGAAGCCAGTAGCTAAGAAGCCAACTGCTCCAACCGCTAAGAAGCCAGCTCCTAAGAAGCCAGCTCCTAAGAAGAACAGCAAGTAGTCATGAAGAAGTTCTTTCGTAAGATCTTTGGACGCAACTGGGCTGAACGCAGGAGAAGAAAAAATGTAGATGCTGCTTGGGCAGAACTAGATAAAGCACTTGCTAGATTTGAAGCCCAAAAGATTCAATCCCTTCTCGATAAACCGGCCAGGGATGCAAAGGGTAGGTGGATTTTTCTTGATGCAGAAAAACCAGACAGCGGATGCTGTGGTGGGGGTAATTGTAAATGCAAGAAGAAGTAAAACTAGTTAACTCAAAAACTGCTGCTTACTACTCAAATGTTTCAATCAGCATGATTGGATACATGATCCGGCGAGGATACGTAAAACGTCATCCAATTAAACCGGGTTCTCGCTACTATCACGTCGATCTAAATGAAGTTCTACGAGAATTAGCAAAAGGTGTTGAACGGAAGTCCAAGCTATACAACCTCAATTGGGATAAACAACCGAGAGATAAAAACGGTAACTTTATCAAGTTAGATGGACCGCCTCCGATCAATTTTAAATAACGGCCAGCCCCTGTAAGATCCTTGATTTTATGGGGGCTTTTCCGTTGTTTGTAAACGGAAGGTGCGCGTCACCCTCAACTCACCCAAAAAACTTTTCCACCATACTAGTACCGTCACCGAAAATGCAAATTGGTGACGTCGGGAAGAGACCCCTTACCGCGTAGCACCTTACGCAAAAATCGGCTGGTCGCACCATGTCTCTCCCCGCGGTGCGGCCAGTCTTAGAACGGACGTCCATATGACAGACCCAACAAACGTCGACCCCGGCGAGGATAGCGGCGAGGATACGAACCCATTTTCCGCCCCCGAAATAGAGAAGCCCGACGTTCGTATTGATGAACCGATTAACCTACGTCCAGATCTGTCCCTGCTAGGTATCCAAGAGTCTGACCGTGGTGTTTGTGAAGATACGTATGAGAACCGTGCCATCTTACGTCGATCGAAACTAAACTGGGCTCCTGTCTACGCCACTAACGGAGTCCCAACCGGATTGATCCAAGCCATCAGCTCCGAGATGTTAACCGAACGTCGAGTGTTGAGCCTTGCAGAAAAGAAACCACTTTTAACGGACCCATCAAATAAGAACTCCGACTACCTCATCGGATACGATCTCATCGCAGAAGAATCAACCGACTACCTCGTACCGCCTTGGGTCATCGGTGCTACCAGATCCTGGATCAAAGAACAAACGGAACCCGTTAAAAGTTCTAAACGTAAGCCAGCCGCCCTCCCTCACAGATGCAACGCAATCAAAGACGACGGGATCCGCTGCCAACTTTGGTCTTCTGGACGTCTGACTGATGACGGCCTGTGTCGGATCCACCTAGGAAGTTTGAAGAGACGTCCGGGAGATGACATCGAACGAGCTCGTGCAAAGTTAACCCAGGCAGCTCCCTACGCCGTCGACGTTCTCGAAGACATGATGTCGAACGCAGAATCTGAGCCGGTAAAATTAAAAGCCGCCACTGAGATTCTGGATCGCGCAGGCGTGCGTGGTGGTGTAGAGTTAGATGCGAACGTTAACCTAGACGTACGTCCAGCTGCTAGTATCATTGCTGAACGTCTGAACCGGCTAGCCGTCAACGCCATGTCAAACGCGGCCAGCCTTGCAGCAACGGGTGTCACTGTAGAGGTTGAAACGGACGTTCGAGATGATATAGTAGATGCAGAGATCGTAGAAAGCGAAGAGAATGACAACAATACAAACGAGGTCAAGGAGTGACCGTGGAACAAATTTTAGAAGCGGCCAGGGAACATGCCCAACGTCTGGAAGAAGACATTCGCCAGGCAGCAAACCGCGTCGATCACATACGCATGACGACTCGAGCCAACGAAGCTCAGCACCTGGTGAGCTACCTGGAGAAACTTTTAACGGAGCAGTAAATGTTTAGCCGGCGAGGAAGATCTGGATCTGGATCTGGATCTAACGGACGTCGTGAAAAGTTACGTGCATTCCTGGAGGAGGCGGCGAGCCATCTGGGTTATAGAAGCCAAGCTGGACGTGTATCGTACTACGGCGAGCGTAGCGGGTATAGCGGCCAGCCTTGGTCTGGATCGTTTATTGATTACGTAGCGAAGGTAACCGACGTCGATATTCCCAGTTGCGTGTATACCCCAGCTGCTGCAGCAAACTTTTTACGAACGGGTCGACTTTACGTGAATCCCAAACCAGGAGACGTCGTCTTCTTTAACTTCTCAACGGGTGCCCATTTCGAGATGCCACATGTGGGGATCGTCACAGACGTGACGGGTGTAACTTTTAACGGAAGCTTTAAAACGATCGAAGCTAACGTTGACACTGGACTGCTGAAGGGACCTCAGGACCGTAACGGAATCTTTGAACGCACCAGGTACCTGACGGATGTGCTGGGCTTTGGACGTCCAGACTTTTCACGAAACCGGTTGAAAGATCCGGAGGGGGAGATCCGGCAGCCTCCGGTAAACTTATCACGAGTTCTTTCGTTAAAACCTTGCCGGGACGTCGAGCTCATCCAGCTGGCCTTGGCTCAAGAAGTCGGACTCCGGAATGCGAAGAGAGGAACTTACGACGCTCAGACGCGTAGCGCCTTCGCAAACTTCCAACGAAAGATTGGTTATGTTGGAGACGATGCAACTGGTCTCCCCGATCAAAACAGCTTGCTAGCACTTTCTGCGAAAACAAAACTTTTTTCTGTTTTGACTTGACAAACCTGTAGGGCCGGAGTTATTATTCAACTACACCTAAGTTAGGAGAATTATGATTCAGCCCAAAGACGAGTACGTCTGCGACAACTGTCATGAAATGACTGCCAGTTATGGAGCACCAGGGATCGATGGCACCACCATCTGGATTTGCGAACCTTGCAAAGAAGAGGGCACTTATGATAACGTCGAGTTTGAAGGAGACAACGAATGACAAATTACGATTACGATTACACGCTCGACCCTGACAATCGACTCACATACGTCGACGTCATGATTACAGAGTATGAAGACCCCGCCCACCCAATGTATGAAGAGCATGAAATTCTAGTTGCCATTGGAGATGGCATCGCAGTGTTTGATGAGAACTTTGACGTTGACCACAGGATTGGTTTCTACTTTGACAACCAGGAGCAGTACGAGCTGGCAAAAACAACCATCCTCGAGTATGTAGGATTCAAGGTTCTACGTGAGATCGATGAGGAGGACGACTAATGCAATCAGCACTCACCATTGCACAGCGTGGTATGAAAGCACATAAAGAGATTATGATTCGAAAGCGGCCTGAAGCACGGCCAGTCGAATATGTGCTTGAAGTCTACAAACGGGACTCCCACTACAAATCGATCTACATGGGACTGGGATTCTCATCACTGTCTTCGTCAGAAGTTGAAGCACTGCTTTACGAGATCGGGATCATCTTTGATGAGAAGACTATTTTCACCCAATCCGCGGGAAGGTTTTACGGTCGGATTAAACATAACGGCGAGCTAGCAGAGCTTGCACAATTCACGAAACGCTGTGCAAGGTTGTAAGTTGACTTTGACGGCGAGGCATGTTAGGATGAGCTCATGAATGACACCACTTTTAACGAAATCACTTTTGACGTCTGGATGAAGATCGGCCTGCGTGAAGGTTGGGTAGGACCACCGGTATGTGTACCGCATGACGGCCTGCCAACGTCAGCTCAGGAAGACGAAGCCTACGATAACGGCGAGGACCCTTGTTATCACGTTGTACGTATGTACGAGGATGAGTCTATGAAACGGGACGTCGAGGAGAACCATTCACCGTCTGTCTGGCGAGCGGATCAGTACCGTGAAGAGGATGGTAGCTTCTAACAAACTACGTTAGAAGTTACGCGCTGCAGTGTACGGCGAGCATCGAGCGGCGAGTGTATAGCACACGTCCAAATAGCCTAACCGCTGGGTGTATTAGTATCTTATTGGAGGTACTAAATGCAACAAGTAGAGCTGCACATTATTAACGATGAAACCGATGCTAACCTAGCAGAGGATACCGGACTGGTCATATTCAGATCCGATGAGTTCTGTGAGAACTGTAAAGAAGCCGTAGCTTATCACGAGGAAGACTTCATACCGTGTGTCCTGGTGTTGGGAGACGTAGACGGGGAGGACCTCGAGTACTTCATATGTAGCGACTGTGCGCTGCCCGTGATAGATCCAGGAAACTTTTAACGAAGAAATAACAGCTGAGCTGATGAGCTCAGATCCGGATCGCCTTCATAACTTTTAACGAGCTGGTGAGAAGTTTCCGGCCGCCAGGAGATCCTCTTGACTTCCGATGCCTGCAACAGTAAACTGGCTCTATGAAGAAATATAAGTATCGCGTTTACTGGGACGTCACTATTGATGGGGTAGCAACAAACATTGAGTTGGATGGACTCTACGAATCAGAGAGTGCAGACCCTGACGAAGTCATGATTGAGATTGATGCAGACCCAGATCTCATTGGAGACGATTTCATTGGGTACCCTAAGGACGACGAAGAGCACGAAGTGGTTTGGGAAGGATTCCCAATCGTAATCCCGGTGGAAGACTAGTTATCTTCGCTCGTCATTCTGTCGATTAGCCTGGGGGATCGCTCAACGAACCCACTGTTGACTGGGGCATCAGTAAAGTCTGCTGCATTCAATAGACGACCTAGTCGAAGCTCAAGGCAACCAATACAAATCATTCCCCTTGTTTCGGCCTTGGAGATTACTGAATCCCACACGTGGTCGTGGACCATATAGAACTCGTTCAGATGCAAAGTATTTCCGGAGCAATCCATACAGCTAAAGCCACTGCATTCACCTTGACATCCCGGAAACTCATCAGGACAAGCTTCTTCATATACATAATCACTGCACGCGTAACACATAGTTCTATAGTAGTTCATTTATCGATCTAGGCCAACAGAAGATCCGGAAAAAATATTTGAGAATTATATAAATCTAACTTGACTTCCAACGAAAAATCGCTAAGGTTGATTAGGTAATAACAACTTCCAACTTACAACGAAAGGTTATCCAATGGAAGAAACACAAAGTCAGTTAGTAGGTCAGGCTCTCTATTTAGAGTTCGTATCTACTAATGGAAAAGAAACAGCACAGGTTCTTCTCACTCCATCAGCAATCGTGGATGGTAAGAGAGTTCCTAACACCATGCTTAGGCGAACTGTAAATAATTGGTCGCCAAGAGCGCAATGGCAGATGAACCACATTTCGACAAGTGTGGCTGATACCAAACTTGTCGGAACTAATCACGAGTTCGATACGACACTATCTTCTGATGTAAAACAGCAATTAGCATCAGAAGTTCTCGCCCCGATCCAAACTCAACTTGCTTACATGATTGAGAGAGATTGGAAGATTAGAGATGGCAAAGTTATCACTCTCGAAGTATCACTCCAAGATGCTATGGACATTAGCAAATACAACACTCCACAGGGGCTAATTCGTAGAGTTCTTAGAACTCGAAAAGAAGCTGGCTTCCCTGATGAATTATTCGTGGCGTAATTAGAAAAGATAGGACAAATCAAAATGCCAACATACAAAGTATCAACAACAACTATGGAAGATTTATCAAAACTTTCATCACTCGAAGTTGGACTTCCAACTGCTCTACTCGCTTATGCCAAACAGCAAGTATCATTATCAAGTGAAACAAAAGCGGTTCTCGATAAGTGGTCTAACAAATCAAGTTCTCTCACCAAGAGAAGTGCTACCCCTAAAACTCCAAAGAAAGTTCGTGTCGTGGATGCCCCTATGGTAGATGGATTAGAAAAGTATGAAAGACCTAATGGTGATTTCTACTACTCTCGTCAATGGTCAGGTATGCCTGATGTCGAAGTGCTACGACTTGGTAGAAAACTTGGACACTATGCGTTGCTCTATGGAAGCCCGGGTTGCGGAAAGACAGCATTGGTCGAAGCAAGTTTCGGGGATGAACTTTATACAATTCTCGGTTCAGGCGATACTGAACTTTCGGATTTCATTGGTGGCTATGTCCAAACTCCAAGTGGCGATTTCGAGTGGGTGGATGGTGCGTTAGTAAAATCTGCCGAGCAAGGGAAAGTTCTTCTCATTGACGAGATTGGACTAATCGATCCAAAAGTTCTATCTGCTCTCTATGGGTTGATGGATGGTCGTAAAGAAATCACCATCACTCAAAATCCCGAAAGGGGAACTGTAAAGGCGAAAGATGGGTTCTATGTCGTTGGTGCTACCAACCCTAATGCTCCCGGAGTTCGTCTTTCAGAAGCCTTGTTATCTCGTTGCTTGCTACAAGTCGAAATGACTACTGATTGGGAACTTGCTAAAAAGTTGGGCGTTCCACGCTTGGCAATTACAGCAAGTCAAAATCTCGCCAAGAAACAACTTTCAGGTGAAACTTCTTGGTCGCCACAATTCCGAGAGTTGCTTGCGTTCCGAGAGATTGAGAAGTCTTATGGAACTGATTGGGCAATCGCCAACTTGCTCGCTTGCTCGCCTGAAATGGACAGACCAATCGTGGCTGATGTCTTTACCCGAGTGTTCGGAAAAGATTGTCGCCCTGCCAAAATCTAGGTTGTCCTATCCCTAGAAAACCAAGTCGGCAATCGAGCTAGTGAAAATTAGCTCGGTTGTCGATCTGGTGGACTTGCGGAAACTTAGAACTATCTATAAACTTCTAGTAGCCTAACGAAAGGAAAAATCATGGCTCACTTCTCAAATGAAGAAATCAAAACAACCACTCCGAAAGAGTGGCTCAAAGTAGGTGCTGACTTAGGACAGTTGGTAAATGAGTGGTCGGATAGAAACGACCTAGTTATTCTCGTTGCCGATACTGAACAACCTAATCCTGCTCGATACAACCCTAATACTTCGGAAGTCGAAGTATGTATTCCAAAATCTTTCGGTTATGGAACTACCCCTGAAAATCTTGGCGACATCAGAAGTAGAGATGTCCAATACGATAACGCTAGGGGGTTCGGAACTCTCTATCACGAAAGTTGCCACGCCAAGTTCTCTCTCTACTCACTCGAAGATGCGAGCAAGGTTCTCAATGAAAACGAGTTCGGTGCGCTACACCTGCTCGAAGAAACGAGAATTGAGAAGTGGGGAGTTATTGCTCAACCAAATAAGAAAGCGTTTCTGCGAGTTTCTGTTCTCGAAGTCGTGCTTGCCGAACTTGATAAGGCACTCGAAAACATGGGGCTAGTTCGTGCTGGTGCTTACTTGGCTGGTCTAACACTTGCGAGAGTTGATGCTGGCGTTCTCGAACCCGAAGATGTAGTTGCGGTCAATTCAGTTCTGATGGAACTGATTGGTGCTGATGGGTTGGCAGAACTTCGTGAAGTCTGGATCGAGTTTCAGAACCACGCTGACCACGCTAACGCTGAACCACTTTACGAGTTGGCTAGAAGATGGGAAAGTATCGTGAAGAAACTTTCCGAAGATGCTGGACAAGAACCCGATGGTGGATGCCATTATCCAAGTGGCGGTAGTGAAGATGGCGAAGATGGCGAAGATGGCGAAGCTGGAAAAGGTCGTGGCAAAAGTGGCAAGGGCAAAATCAAAAAACTTGTTGATGCTCTAAATGAAGATGCCGACAACACTTCTCTATCTGGTCAAACTGAAATTGACGAGCAACAGTTATCCGAGAATTGGGCGGATGAAGTTAGGTCGAGTGCGAAACAGGCGAAACAAAGAGAAACAAACAAGAAAATCGCCAAGCGTATTCTCGAAAACAAAAAGCGTGATGGTGAACCAAGTGGCAACACTAACTCTCGATTAGTCGAGAGAAGAAAACCAACTTCGTTGGAAAGGTCGTCTGCGGTTCTCGTTGCCAAGTTGCTCGAAAAGGCGAAGTATCGTGAGAGAGATGTTGTCGTTCATAACCAAGTCGTTCCTGCTGGCAAACTTAGAAGTCGTGCCTTAGTTCAGAGCAAGGCTCTAAAATCAAAGGGCATCCACACTCCAATCGAGTTATGGAAAACCAAGACTAGAAAACAAACTGACGAGCCTACGCTGACTATTGGCGTGATGGTGGACATCTCGGGTTCTATGGGTTCTGCCATGAACCCTATGGCAACTACCGCTTGGGTTCTATCCGAAGCGGGTAGGCGAGTTCAGGCGAGAACCGCTATGGTCTATTTCGGTGCTGATGTATTCCCTGCTCTATCTGTCGGACAACACCTAGAAGAAGTCGAAGTGTATTCGGCTAGTGATTGGACAGAGCAATTCGATACTGCGTTCCAAGCGGTAGATGGTATGTCCAACTTACTTTACGGAACAGGGGCGAGATTGCTTGTCGTTGTATCGGATGGAAACTTCACTAACCCTGAAAGTCGTAAAGCGAAAGAGTGGCTAGACGAGTGTAAGCGTAATGGCGTGGCTGTTCTATGGATTGGCTACGACAACTCCGTTGCGGGTGCTAGTTTCATCGTGAAGAATACTGATGCCAAACTGATTTCAGTTTCTAACAATGTTGTCGAAGCAAGTAAGATTATCGGACAAACCGCTTCCGAAGTTCTATCGAAGATGGGCGAGAGAAACTCGTTCTAAACTAACCGCCAAGTTTCCCTACCGGGCACTATCACTTCCTTTCCTTTCGTTTATGAAGTGCCCGGTGGGGAAATTTTTTATCGGCGAGCCTAAGCTTCGAAAACAAAAAGCGGCGAGCCCTAAGCGTGGATCAAATAACCGCGTGCCCTAGGTCAGGGTCAGGGTTAGGTTAGATGTAGAGATCTTTAACCGCTGACGTTGGTGAGAAGCTAACGAGCTAACGGGTCAGTGCCTGTTACCTGGGGACCGGAGATCTGAAAGGGAAGGTAACTTCTAACGGAGTGCTGTAGCTGCAACCGTAGAAAGCTGCAGTGTATCGGTGAGGGGGTAACATCTGACGAAGCTAACCGCTAGCTTGTTAAAAGATATGCCACCAGGAACGGGTGATCCTGGATCAAGCTGAGCTGAGCTTTCCGGAGATCCAGGAACAATCATGAAACCGGTAGGTTCGGGGGGTGGTAAGAACTTCTGACGGACTCGTCAGATGTCTAGGCGGCTTTCCGGAGATCGAAACTTTCCGGAAACAGTATTAGCTTCGATAAACTCCGGTGGATCAGAATTTATAACGATAAATTTATTTATGGGAATTTCGTGAAATGTGTTGCGAAATGTCGTAGGGCTGTGGCATAATCGCTATGTAAGCACTCTACGAAAGGAAACCCTATGTGCGATAACCCGAACCACGACCACGAGAACGATGAATTCACCAACCCTATTGAGTTGGTCAGGAATACTGATGATGGGGCAGAAGTTCTTGCTACCCTAGTTGCTAGTGTTCTGTTTGTGCTAAGCGACCACGCTGGCAAGAAGTTATCAACTCCACCAATGGCTATGCTCGCTGAACTCTGCGTTGAGATTAGCAAGAAAATTGGCAACCCTGATGGCGTGGAACTCGCCAAGTTTGTCCAAATCGCCATTGACGACAACATTGCTGAAATGTGGGAAAAGGTGGAAGAAGATGACGACACTATCACTTGGAACTTCATTGGAAGACCTGACGAGTTCGGGCAGGGGGCGTAATGCTCCCTGCTACACCCGAAGAACTAAAAGAGTTCTGTGAAATCCGGATTGACGAGATGGAAGAACTATCGCTTACTGCTCTTGAAGAAGGCGATGATGATACTGCTAGTTATCTTGAAGGCGCGATGGATGCGTATTCAATTGTTTACTCGATGCTCGGTGGGAAGTTAGAAGAATAGGAGCCGGTGATGGAGCTGAACTGCTTATGTGTGGCCTGCGGAACTCAGTGCGAGATCTGTTTAGAGCGATACCCGGCTGATTGCACTTGTCTATCTGATCAAGACGACGACGGCGAGTAAAAATTTAGCTCGATAAACTTGCGTTGAGATAATAACTTCGCTAAACTCTTACTACGGCTAACGAAAGGAAATCAAATGCCAAACTGGGTTTATTCATCTGTAAAGATTACAGGCAAGGTAGAAGACCTTGAAACCTTTATCAAGAAATCAACACAACCACGACCACAAGAAGACGGCAAGATGAGTGATGAATACTTCTCTTTCTGGAACTTTGTATCACCAAGTCAAGACATCGTAGATAGTGGTGAATACTTTGGTATTCACGGATACGCTGATGGAAAGTCAATGGGGGATACTAGTGGGAACTGGTATAACTGGAATGTTGCCAACTGGGGAACTAAGTGGGATGCGTGTGATGCCTACATCGGCAAGGAAGACATCACAACTGGAAGTATTAGTATCTCTTACAATACGGCGTGGAGTATCCCCGAGCCTGTAATGAGTGCGATGGTTGAGCAACACCCCGAACTACGCTTTGAGTTCTGGTGCGAAGAAGAACAGGGGTGGGGTTCTACTTATGTCGGCGAGAACGGCGAGGTAGAAGAAACTCATTCTTGGGACATCCCGAACTCTCACGCTGACTATGTTGCGAAAGACGATGTAGATGGTTGTGTGTGTAGCCACTTTGACGATGAAGAAGAGTGGTATGAAGACTGCCCGAGAGACACCAACGACCCTAACCGAGTTATCGGTGAGAGTGAGATGCGTGCCGACTTTGAGAAGTTTGCTAAACCGACCGATGAATAAACTTTCGGTCTAACCGAATGACGAGAATCCCCCTACACTTCTTCCTTTCCTGTAGGGGGATTTGTCTATCCCGAGATCTTGGCGAGCCGGACCGGAGCTCACCGGAGCTTCGACCAGGCTAACCGTAGCTGCGAAACATGATCCAAACACGCGAAACTTTTTTTGTGAAATGTTGTGAAATGTCTGTGCCGACCATTATACTTTTACTATCCCTAACGAAAGGAAATCCAAATGGGACTAGACATGTATTTATACGCCAGAAAGTATGTTTCAGGCGTGGATTATTCAAGAGAGAACGAGCAGGTTGTAAGAACGCCTGTGCCAGCCTTTACCGAGATTATTGGTGCTGTTGGTTTAGGTTTGGAAGAAGTCTGCCAAGATTTTCCAAGCGTGGAACTACACGCCAAAGTTGGTTATTGGCGTAAAGCAAATCAAATCCATAAGTGGTTTGTTGATAATGTCCAAGAGGGAGTTGATGACTGCGGTAAATACTTTTTTGAAAGAGAGAAGTTAGTTGAACTACTAACTTTGTGCCAGCAAATCAGCGTTGATAAATCACTAGCAGGTGATTTGTTGCCGAGTGAAAGTGGATTTTTCTTTGGCTCTACCGAGTATGACGAGTGGTATTACGAGCAGATTGACGACACTATCGCTATCTTGGAACGGATTTTGAACAACCCGAAGTTTGAAACAAGTGGGCTTCATGGTTGGGATTTTTATTACCAGAGTAGTTGGTGATTTCGGCGAGTGCCGGTGGAGAAATCTGCCGGCACGATCCGGCCAGCTAAGATTACGCGGGCAGATCTTTTGTCGGCGTGTTCTTACAAATGTCATGGGTATTTGGTAGAGTGATACGGTATTCACTAGTGAAAGGACTAGTTATGTTGAAACTAAATAAGAAGTCAAGAAAGTTTTTGCTTGGCGAAGTTGGCGTGCCTAAACGGTTAGTGTTCGCCTTAGCGTTTTACAAGTTATTCCCGAAGTCTAAGCGTGGCGAGTTTTACCGTGTAGTTCTCGCTGGTTTTCTCTACAAGTATTACGAGAGAGTTGGCGAGAAAGAGTTTGATTTACAGATTAGTATGGTTAGACATCCAGCAGGAAAGCGTGGTGCGTAATGGGAAAGAAGAAAGTTATTGACCCTTGCTACTATTGTGGCGAGAGTACTGCGTTTGGCTCCGGTAGATTTGTGAACCGGTTGCCGGTTGAAGACGGTTGGGGTTGCGCCGAGTGTTCGGGATTTGCGTGCGACGAGTGCGACAAGCAGATTTATTTAGACTGCGACGTGCGAGATAAAGAAGGAAATTTTTATCACCAAACATGCTTACCGGTTGGCGAGCATGCTGGATACCCTGATGATGACGAAGGTTGCTGGTGCGACCTACATGAAACGGAGAGTGTTTGATGAGTGAGAAGCTTTATTTTGTTGTTGCTGTGGATCTTGAAACCGGCGAGGTGGAGATCGATGACGATACCGCGGTAGCTAGATTTCATGACGGATTAGTTTGGAGTGACGAGCTCGGGGAGTGGCGAGCTGAGACAGAAGCTGAGTACGAAAGATCCGTTGCGAAACTACGACCTATGCTTGACTAATAACCGATAACCGATACAATAGATACATGCCTAACGAAAGGAAGAATCACATGGCAAGTTATACCGTAACCCTAACAACCGACCAGACTAGTTTTATTACTACCGTTGATTATGATGGCGAGATTGAAGCAGACGACTACCATATCGCGATGCTTGCTGTTTCCAGAATCTTTGATAACGAGGGACTTGACCTAACGCTTAGGCGTTGGGACTACACGGTGGAATCTCTTGATGAGTAACTGGGAGTTGAAAGACGACCAAGACATCTCTTGGTGGCACTGTGGCCGGCCTGGTTATTGGGAAGACGATGAAGTCTATTGCTCCAAGTGCCAGGCCAAGTTAGAAGACTAATTCCGGCCAGCTCCGATCCACGCGACACGCGGATAGAGTTGCGGCGAGTTGATAAATCTGTATAATGGACTTACGACCCGAAAGGAAAATTATGGAACTAACCAAACAGGAACACGATTATCTGTGGAGTATTATTTCTCAAACTTACGCCTTTGCCGATAATCACGAAAACGCTGACGAGAGAAAAAAGATGGCGTTGGCTTTACTAAGAAAGTTAGACGAAAACCTAATTGAGTATGGCTATGCCGACCAAGTTGGAGAAACCGAAGATGAGTAATCTGTCTGCCGATGAAAAAGACTTTGTTTTCGGGCTAGTCTATGACGCGTGGAAGCGCGCCGATGACCCTGAATGGGTTGAGTCCGTAATGGTGAAGCTGGCCGAGATTATCACTAATGCCGATGACGATACGGCGAGCTAAACGGATCGATCTGAACACGCCGATAAAGTTGCATTGAAACTATAAACCGCTATACTGGATACACGACCAAGCGAAAGGAAAAGATTATGGTCAAGATTGAATACGAGTTAGTTGATTACTGCCGTTGCACCAAGTGGGATGAAGAAACCGAGAGTGAAGTCTTAGACGAAGACGGCGACCCTGTCCCTGCCGATTGGTGTATGGGTTGCTATGAAGACGACAAGTCCAATTTGGACTACGACATTGTTCAGCCGTTCATCAAGTCTAAAGGTTGGACTGAAGACGACATGCTTTACATTGGTGGCTCTGGCGTGGGTTGGCAACGCCGTAGTGGGTTCGCTATCGCTAAGACGAACACGGATGCAATCATCAAGGCACTTGCGATAAACGGCGACTTTACTTTACGCTTCACTTACGAAGACGGCGAGATGTCTGCCGTTAGATACTCGCACGATGAGCCGATGGGGACTGGCAAGTTTATCTTCAGGCTTGCAACCGAAGAAGAACTTGAACTCTGGCAGTATCGCTAACCCGAACTGAACGGCGTGGGGATGTCACTTAGGTGATGTCCCCTTTGCCGTATCTACCGGCCGGCGAGCTAAAGATTACGGCGAGCTAGAGATCTCTGCGCGATTATGATCAACGGTGAATCTCCAAGAATAAGTTGCGGCGTGTTGTTGCGTGGAGATACCTAAACCGCTAGACTTTGTATGAGCCTAACGAAAGGAAACCTAATGGCTATTTATCAAGTACTTATCGGCAAGAAGTATGATGTTGTTGCCGATACACCCGAAGAAGCCGAACAGAAGTATCACGACTACATCTCGGGTAAAGATTGCTCTTGCGGATTTCCGCCTTTTGGTGAAGAAGCCGAAGCCGAAGGTGATGAACTTTGTAAGTGCGTAGAGTTTAGCGAGATTGATACTTGGGTGAGTGGGGGTGAGAAGTAATGCCGAACTTTTATTTTGCCGAAGACGGAAACTGGGGCGACCACACTAACTTAGTTGTGATTGACGAAGACGAGATTGATGAACACTTTTGGGCGAGTATTGAATACACGACTGATAGTGAGCGCTCTAAGTTTGCCGAGTGGTTCAAGAATAACGACCACGATTTACAACCTAACTCTAATGGTGAGTTTGGTTGCGACCTTTGCGATAAGTGGGAACTTGGAAACCTAGAAGAATAGTTTGCCGAGATTTCAAGATTTGGCCGGTGCCGGTTGGTGCCGGCCTTTATCTATTTCCGGCCGGAGATGCGCGGATCATATTTAGGCCGGGGAGATCTCTGCCGATAAGCTCCGGGGCGTTGATTATGATCCAAAACACGCCGAAAAAAAGTTTGCTAATAATTTGCTAAATGTCGGGGCGTTGCTATAAACTGACCTAGTAATAAATTCCCTAGTGAAAGGAAAACTAAAAATGGGAATGGATGTCTATGGTAAGAATCCTACTAATGAAGTAGGAGCGTATTTCCGTCGTAATGTTTGGGGTTGGCGACCACTCTGGGATTACTGCCTAAATGTTCATAACGAAATCGCTGGTGCTGTTGAGTATGGACACTCTAACGATGGCGATGGACTAGATGGAACTGCTAGCGTGGAACTTGGAAACGCTATTCTCTCTGCTATTGCTGATGGAACTGCCGAACTTTACATCTCGCAACGAAACGCTTACCTTGCTGGTCTGCCGAGATTAGACTGCGAATTCTGTGATGGTTCGGGAATCAGGGCTGACGAAGTTGGAACTGAAAACAAAATGCCTGAACGAGAACTCCCTGCCGAACTTGCTATTCTCTTAGGCAGAACTATTGGCTGGTGTAATGGCTGTAATGGCGAGGGCAAAAAAGAGGCTTGGGAAACCAATTACGATTTGGAAATTGACGACCTAAAAGAATTTGCCGAATTTCTGCTAAATTCTGGTGGCTTTGAGATTTGCTAATCTAATCGCCTAACGCTTACACGCCTAACCTGAAAAGGTTGGGCGTGTTTGCTTTATGTCCGGTGTATGGATCATGCCGGTGCTTGAAGCTTCTAAATAATCGATCTGTTGACGCGGTGAAATGTTTGCGAAATGTCTGCGGGTTGCTATAGAATTTTGATACGCCTATCGAAAGGAAAAACTAAAATGGCGATTACAAAAACTGAAACAAAAATGATTGGCTATTGTGCGGTTGATAGCGGACAAATTCTAATCACTGACCCTGGCTATCTGAATGATTGGCAAAATAACGAGATGGGCGATACTGGCATCGGGGATTATTCTTGGGCTGGTGCGTGTGCAACTACTCTCGATGTTGAGGGTGCGGGGCAACTAAACTTTCCGATGGGACACGCTGGTGCGGGTGTAGTTGTTAGAAGTGGATTAGGTGATGGGTATTATCCAGTTATGGCTACTTATGTTTATGACACTAACTGGGGCAAGCGCATCTCTAAGTTAGAGATTATCTTTATTCAGGATGGGGACTTGGACTAGGGCAACCTAGTCTGGCCAGAAGCTTCGCCAGAGATCTCTGCGGAAACTGATCCAAACACGCTGGAAATAGATTTGCGAAATGTCAGTAGGTTGCTATAAACTGCTAGTGTCCCTTAGTGAAAGGAAACTTTATGTTGGACATTGTTGCTCTACTACCGCTTGCGTATCTTGCGGTAATCGCTATTCCCCTAATCATTGTTGATGTTAGGGAACACCGCTTACCAAACAAAATGGTTCTGCCATTTATCGCTCTGTCTTTCATTACTACCATTGTTGTATCTCTGGTTGATGGGCAGTGGATTAGTCTGCTAATCACTCTTGGAACTGCGGTTGCTATTCTGTTTCTAGGTGTTTACCTAAATGGATTAGAGTGGCTCGGTATGGGTGATGTGAAACTCTTTGTTGGTATCACGCTCGCTCTTGGTTATTTCTCTGTTCTCTATTCACTTGCGGTAATCGCTCTGGCATTAGTTCTAGCGTATGGCTTGACTATGGCTACTGCGGTTAGGCGTGTTAGGGCAACTCTGCGTGGAAGTATTACGCTAGGACCTTACGCAATTGTTCTCACTTTGGTTGGTGGAGCGGTTGCGGTGCTTGCCTAACACCGCAACTAAGCGTACCCCCGAGTTACTGCTTGGCTCGGGGGTTTCGCTTTAGCTGGTGTGCTAGAGATCTCTGCGACACCGATCCAAAAACACACCGGAATAAACTTGAAATGTCTGCGGTTATTGATACTATAGAACTACTGCTAATGAAAGGAAATCAAAATGGCAAATAAAAGAGTCCTGTTGCTAAACACTAGCGACCCTTATACATCTCTAAAAAGTGGAGACGTTGGAACTAAGGTTGGAGAATACACTGACCCTTGGGGCTACCTAACGATTATGGTAGAGTGGGATAATGGTTCAAACCTAAGTCTTATTGAAGGCTCGGGAGATAGTTGGAGAGAGTTTGATGATGAAGTTTAGAGATGCCTTAGGTAAAGTTATTGCCGAATACCGATACGACAATAACCTCACCTTGAGAAAAATGGCTTCCAATGGTTCGGGGCGTGTATCGCTTACTTATCTTTGGGAACTAGAAAACGCTAAAAAAGAAGCGTCTAGTGAAATGCTGGTAGAAGTTGCTGGCTGTATGAAAACTACACCTGCCGAACTTGTAATCAAGGTTGGACTATTTATGGCTGGCGTTCCAGATTACATCCCCGAAGATTTGTTGGAACTTACTAAGTAAGTTGCCGAAGCTTCGAATATTCCCCGGCCAGGTGCCGGGGTTTATTCTTACCCGGTGTTGCAGCATGGATCCAATGCAGCTACACGCGGTGATCAACACGCGGAAAATAGTTTGATTTTATTTTGCGGAAGTGTATAATCTTTGTATGACTTCTAAAAAACTTCTGGTTCTACAAGGGCTACCCGCTAGCGGAAAATCAACTTACGCTAAAAAACTTCTTGCTGATTATCCTGCGGGTTATGCCCTGCGGATCAATAATGATGAACTTGCTACTTCTATGTTTGGTTCTAGTTTTGGTGGCGGTTCAAATAGTTCTCAACTACTAAGAAAGTTGCGGACTAATCTTATTAGGGTAGCGTTCAAGAATGGTTATCAGTTGGTAATCATGGACAACACTAACTTAGCAACTAGTGAAGTTAGGCGATTAGAGAGATTATCTAAAACTCTCAATGTTGATTTTGAAATCAACAATTCTTTTCTTGAAGTTTCGATTGCGGAATGTTTGCTAAGAAATGCGGAAAGAGAAAACCCTGTTCCAGAAAAAGTTATTCTGGACATGTCTAGGTTATCCACCAAAATCAAAAAGAAGTGGCGTTAGAGATCTCTCTAACGCTGAGCTCCGGATTCCGGCCGGAATGCGGCGAAGCTTCTAAATCTGATCCAAACACGCCGTAAAAAATTATTTGCCAATCGGGAATAATTTGTCGTAGGGTTCAGTTATAATTCTTATGGACTAGGAAAGGAAATCTAAATGTCTAATCGTTCATTCGAAACTCTAACTGAAACTGAACTGCTCGAAATTATTCCAATGACCTTTATCGCCTTAGAGAACGCTAATGAAGTTGGAACTATTCGGGACATTCTAATCTTGACCAATGGTTTAGATAGATTACTCGATAGACTAATCGAACTGCTACTAACAACTGACCAGAATGGAAATCCCCTATGAAATGCCAAAACTGCGAAACTAATCAAGGCACCGTTGACATCGAAATCCAAAAAGGTAAAAGACTAATTCTATGTTTGCCTTGCTATTCAGTGATAGAAGAATTAATCGAATTACGTAAAGCCTTACGCGGTAAATAAAATCTGAAGCTTCGCCAGAGACGCCACCGGGTGATCAAAATTACCCGGTGGCCCCTCCAAGATCTTGCCGCATCGACTGAGCTCATGATCCAAAAATAATTTATAAACGCGGGAATAAATGTTGCGGTTTGTCGGTTCTATTTAGTAAGATGTAGTTGTTCGGGAAAGGAATAAAAACTAATGGCACTTACAAAAGCTCACAAAAAAATTATCGAAGTTGAAATTAGAAAAGCTTACACTGCTCAAATTTCTAAACTTAGCGACCACGCTTTATTTCACATGGTCAAGGGTTTAGACGCTCGCGGTAATAATGTCGAAACTAAATTAGAAAACACTAACGCGGAAACAAGATACGCGTTCGAAGTTGGCGTTCAAATTGCTGTTGAAGTTCTCGAAACACGCGGGTATGAACTTGTAGAATTCAACGCCATCTTATTCCACTGCGAACACCTATAAGCTTTGGAGAGATCTCTGCGACACGCCAAAACTTTATTTGCGAAATGTCTGCGGCTTACTGTAAACTGAGACTACTCGGGAAAGGAGTTTCCAAATGGAAAAGTGTCAAGTAATCGATTGCAATATTGAAACTGAAAACTACATCTGCGATGACTGCGCTAACGCGTGCGATGATGAAAGTGAACTCTAACGTAGGATCTAGACACGCCAAAAATTTATTTGCGAAATGCGGAATAAATGTTGCGGTTTGTCGGTTGTATTGTATAGAATCTAGTTAGTCAAGGAAAGGACTGAAATGCTAACTCAACTGCCACTCACCGAAAAAAGAGATTCCTTTGTTTCTGTCGAAATGCCAGAACTCGGGGGAATTGTTGTTTCACCAAACACCAAGCGTTCTGGAATTGTTGTTTCTCTCGCAAGTAAAATTACTAAGGCTGGTTATGCGGTTCTAGTTATCGAGTTCGTTGCTATTGGTGAAACTAAAAGTCAATGGGCAACAATTTCACCGCTAGCCTAAATTAGAACCCGCCGAGTGTCGGCCACACTCAAAAAATTCTCCGGCTTGCATACGGCCGGAGAATTTCTTTATTCCGGATCAATGTAACGTTGCGGCAATTATCCAGGGCCACCTGGTGTTGATCAAGCTCCGCGGATGATCCAAAACACGCTAAAAATTTATTTGCTATTTGGGAATAAAATACACTAATTTAGTGTTAGTATTTATGTAGCAACACCACCAACTAGGAAAGGTTATCAAGTGAAAAAATTCTTTATTCGTATTCTGGTTCTTGTTCCAATTATGGCATTCGCTTACCTAACTCAAAAAATTTCTAGCCTGTATCTAACTGCTTGGGTCAAGTATGAAATGCAGGATGACTTAGTTATGTATGCCCGCTGGGAAGTTGTGTCTTGGGTGTTTATTGGTTTATCTCTGGTTGCTCTAATCTGGGCTTGGGTTTCCGATAGAGATTAGTTATCCCTTGCACTAAACACTAAACCCCCGTTGATACGGGGGTTTAGTTTTAGCTCGAGAGATCTCTAACTGCCGTTAGATTTTCATTCCATACTTACGGAGATACTGGCGAATGTATTTGATAGCACGGAAATCACTAGGCGAACTTGCTGAATGAAAGAACTCACCAGTTGGTGAAGTCCATCTTATGTGTCCAGATTTAGTTGCTTCTATTCGCCAACCTTGCTTTACTGCTTTCTTGATTAGAGCCATAACATCTTTGTTTGTTGAGAGAGCCATTTGGCAACCTTTCAGTTTGTGGTAGATAGATACTAACACCGACCCCCGACATTCTAGGTATTTAGACACGCCGGCCGGATATAGCTGCAACCTGGCCGGAGCTGCCGGTGACATGATCATGATCAACACGCGGGGAATGTTGCTAAATGTCTGCGGTTAGGTGTAGGGTTTAGATAGACCATACGAAAGGAAATCAAATGGCAGAAGATAAAGAAAATGACTACTGCGGTTATTGTGGTAAGTCTGGACCAGACACTTGGAAAGTGTCTAACGCCGAGAACGATCCGTTCTTCTACACGCATGATTGCGATTGCGAAGAACACGCCGAATGTTCTAACTGTGGGCAACCTATCTAAATGTCTGTGGTTAGTTATAGGATTTAGTTAGCCCCTACGGAAAGGAAATCAAATGGCTAATACGATTACAAACTTTGCGTTTGAAGAAGTTATGAGAATGGCTGGGGGTAGAGACGAATACTCCCAAGCAACCCTAGCAATGATTTATGCCGAATGTGAAAACAATAGGCAAATCCAAGAACTTGCTGGTTGCCACCTAGTAGTTGCTTCACCAGAAAAATCCCAAGAATACTTGGAACGCTTGCGTGAAGTTCTAAACCTTATCTTTATCGTTAGGACAGATTACCGATAAGGTGAGCTGGCCTAGAGATCTGTTTCACAACACGCCGAAATAAAATACAAAAAATCAATGTTGCGATTTGTCTGCTGGTTAGTGTAATCTGGACTTGTAGCAAAATCGCTACCGAAAGGAAATGGAAATGTCAGTTATCAATTGGGACGAAGTAGATTTAGGTTTAGTTGGTGCTAAGGGTATCGCCTTTGATACTTGCCACAAAATCTATGTGCTTATGGACGACGAGCAGTTGGAAGAAATGCGACGCTTGGAATACGACGAGATTAGAAGTGCCGAAGAGATGAGCCACGATGAAATGCTTGCCACGCTAAAAGAATGGTTTGCAAAATCTTGCGCCCTGAAGTTTATCCAAGCAGTAGAAACTAACCACGACGACCCGAACGCTGGATACACCACGCTAATTGAGCAAGGTGCGAGAGAAACCGAACCTTGCGAGATTTGCGATGAAGAATGGTGCGCTGGTCAGTGCGATGAAGAAGACGAAGACGAAGAAGACGAAGACGAAGATTATTAGTCTTCACACGATCTCTGGACTCCCCTTGTTAGTTACGGCTAGCAAGGGGATATCTTTATGTGGATCGAGCTGCACCGGCCGGGCAGAAATCATTCGCATCCAAACGAATAATAATCATTCGGACCCGAATGATTATTTAGAGATCTGTTTGCCGACACGCCGAAATAAAATAGTTGGAATAAATCTTGCGCTTTGTCGGTTATCTACTATAAGATTAGAAATGTCCCCGAATGAAAGGAAACCAAAATGGCTGGACAAACCACACTACTACCACTAAACGCCGAGCGCACCAAGTTCGCCGAAGTTGCTATGCCAACGCTAGGCGACACCTACATCACGCCGAATGGCAGAAGTGGGTTAGTGGTTGAGATTGTTGTAAAGATGACTAAGGGTGGATACGGAACCCTGAACATCTGCTTTGAGAGCGTTGATGAAAAAGGCGACATCAATGTCCAATGGGCTTGCGTTAGCCCTATGGCTTAGGTTTGGTTAGGTCTGCCCTAATCCCTAACCAAAAAACCCCCAGCGTGAATACGCTGGGGGTTTCCACTTATGCCGATTATGATCCACAAGATTCCGGAGCTGGCTGCAAATATTCATTCGCATCCAAACGATAATCGTTCGCATCCAAACGAATAATCGTTAGGGCCCGAACGAGCTGATCAAATTTGGTAACAAAAGTGTTATCTAATAAATGCCGTAAAGTTGACAAACATCGCGAATCTATGCTTAGATAGTACTAACAACTCCACACGGCAAATGTAACGGCTTATGGATTCTTATTCACCAGCTCATACTAGTTAAGCTAGTCGAATAGAAATACGAGTGTCTGGACTTCCCTGCCGTCAATGGAGTTGGTACTCGCGCGAGTACAAAGATTTCCCCCGAGTTCGCGACTCGGGGGATTTCTCTTTCTCTGGGGCAAATCTGATCCACAGAGATTAGCTGCCCTGGGGGTTACTTACCGGCCGGGGCTCGAGAGATCTCTAAAAAATATTTCTAATCTCGGGAATAAATAGATTAGCAAACTGGTTGTTAGTAGTGTAAGGTAAATACTGGAAAGGTAAATCAATGAACACTACACCACAAGAATACGCTGAACTCATTATCAAAAATGTATACAAGGTTGAGAACCCCTACAACTTAGCAAGGGCTATCGGCACAGTTGCCAATAAGTATGCCGAATGGGTTATCGAAAGTATTAGCAGAATGAACTGGACAACTGACGGAACTGACGAACACGCTGAACAACACAAACCTGAGCAAGATGAAGCACTGATGAAGCGTGAAGCGTATCGCCTAGCGTTAGTTATGCTTACCGATAAACTGCCTAAGTGATTAGGCAGTTTCGGGGGAGCTCCGCGGATCATAAATTAGTTACCCCGGTAACTAATTGCAGCTGAAAGATCTCTGGAAGACACGCCAAAAAATAATTCAAAATAAACTTGCGTAAAAATAAAAAACTACGCTAAACTGAAACCACTCGGGAAAGGAGTAGGCAAATGCCAAAGTTCTATGTAAAAATCCAAGTAAATTATTCAGGCGAAATTGAAGCCAACACCGAAGCCGAAGCCGAAGAACTGGCTTGGTCTTCTTACTACGGAGATGACCCTCAACTTGAATACGACAGCGTTGAAAGTATTGAAGTTGAAGAAGTTGAAGAAGAAGAAGAAGAAGAAGAAGAAGAAGAAGAAGAATAAAGTTTGAATAAACCCCGCCAGAGATCGTGTGGCGGGGTTTCATTCTTGCCGAATGTCTGCCGGCCCTGGTAAGATTTCATTGACGAAAGGAAATTATGAATAATCACAAATCACCAAACATTGCATTAGTTCTAGACGATGACCAGCTTGACGCCGGCGACTACGAGAAATGGAACACCGAAGTTATTTATTGTCTGCCCGGTTGCACCATTCATTTCTATAGCCCGGATGGAATTGGCCGAATCTTTACCGGAGATGATTACGACCTGGCCGAAATGATCAATGACCGGGGAGAAAAGTTTGTCCGGATTATTTCTAGAAAATCTTGGGAATAAACTTGTAATGTCGGCAGTTATTAGTAGTATGAAGTTATCAACCACGAAAGGTAAAAAATGCAAGAGCGTTTAGCAGAACTAAATGAGAAAATCAAAAAAGTTAGACTTGATGGCGTAGGTATCTTGTCGCTAATGGAAGGTATCATTACCCAGATTAGAAACATCGACCCTACCGATGATACTCAGTTAGCAAAGTTATCTATGGACTTGGACAACATTATTACAAGGCTACGAGCCAACAAAGAATACGCCCTAACAATCAAAAGCGAACTTGACCAACTACAAAAAGAACTAAAAGAACTAGGCGAGTAATCGCTCGCTTAGCTTAGGCTAGAGATCTGTTAGCGACACGGAAAATAAATGTTGCCAAATGTCGCTGGCGTGCTATAAACTGGAACTACTCACGGAAAGGAAAATCAAATGAGTAACTTAGCAGTTGTAACAAACACCGAACTAGAACCAACCGAACTACAACTATCTACCGACTGGTATGAAGTTATGAAGGACAAAGTTGGTGGCTATGTGGAAATGGTTAGACTAAACCCTATGGTAACTATGTGGGTCAATGAAGAAGGACTAATCCACAACTTACCAATCAACCCTGTTGGAACTATCGCTTACGCTGTTGCGTTTGATTGTTTGGAAAATCCACACCCTATCGCTGGAACTATCGTATTTACTGGTGGCATTACTGCCGAAGGTGAACCAACTGGACTTACCAATGAAGGACTGGACTGGTTGGCTATGGTTGGAATGCTCGGGATGTTGATGTCCCGTAAGCGTGGCGAATAAGTAATCTGCCGAAGTAACCCCTAGTACAAAGTACTAGGGGTTTACTTTATGGATCGGGGGGAAGCTAAATTTAGATCTGTCCAATGATCCTGGCCGGCCGGATCCTCCGGAGCAGCTGAGCTGGATCCTAAGCTGAGATCCTAGCCGGATCTACCAGGCTAGATCCGAAGCTGATCAGGGCTGCAGATCCGTTATAAATTTGTTATCAAATTAGCGTGTCTTGATTTGCGGTAAATGCCTGTTTCATATACTATTGAGATAACAAGGTTCCGACAGGAAACTTGGAGTATGGCTGAATAGTCTGAAACGTCAAATGGGTCAGACAAGGCAACGCCTGAACTTAGCGGTTCACCTTAGCGGGTAAAGGGCGGGTGTGCTCAAAAGCGGATCTATGAGAACCGAATTGACTAGGCACTGGTGGTAAAACGCAATCCACCTATTCACTACATAACCCCTTGCGGAGACGCAGGGGGTTTGTTGTTTCTGGCCAGCTTCACGGATCACCGGCCGGTTCAGATCTTGATCCGGATGCTAACTTGATCCTGATCCAATAGACACGCCAAAAAATATTTATAAAAACCTTGACAAGTTTCCGTATGGGTATGCTAGTATTTAGGTAATGGCAGAAAGCCAGAAACTACGGAAAGGAAACACCGAGCATGGAACTAAAAGAGAAACTAGTAATGGCAATCGCTTCACACTACTCAGTTCAGCCAAAGGCAGTTTACGAAATCGAGAGTTTGGTAAAGCAGATTGACTATATTCTTACCGATAAAATGGCTAGCCCTTTCGCTATTGACCTAATGGCTACTATTGTCTGTAATGCTCACGAAGCAGAAATGAGAGAGCAGAAAGAAGCAGAAGCGAAAGAAATCGCAAAGATTAGAGAGTATTGGCAGAACCAAATCGCCTAATCTGTTTAGACCTTACCTAACCCCCGATAGTTTATCGGGGGTTAGTCTTTACCGAAGCTGTTTAGAGATCTGTAAATAAATACTTGAAATGTCTGGGGTATGGTGTAGAGTTTATACATAACCTAACGAAAGGAAATCAAAATGGGTTATTGGAGAATGCAAGGTTCAAACTCAATTATCTTTAGGGAAGTTCCTGAAGAAGAAGTTACCGGAGTTTGGGGAGATACCCCAGCAGACATTATTGGACACGCTGTTGACCAAGTGATTGAAACATTCCAAGAAGAGTTTGGAAGAATGCCAACCAAAACAGAATTGAAGAATGGGTTGCTGTTCACAATTCAAGTTATGGATGAATTGCCAGAATAAATAATTCTGGTAAACCCCCGGTTGAAATACACCGGGGGTTTATTCATAAGATCTCTAAGCTTGCCGATAAATAAAATTTTTGGTAGAGTTTTCTAGTCGCAACCGCGACAAACATCTAAGTATAAATAACTTAATAATGTTCACAACAACTGCTTAGGTGTACGACCAAATTAGTCCCCCGTTATGTTAGCGCCTAACGGGGGACAACTTTTTGATCCAGCTCCGGCCGGCTTGCGACACGCTTGCGAATGTCTTAGGTTAGGTGTAGTCTTTTAGTGTCCCGAATGAAAGGAAATCCAAATGGGCGACAGGTCAAGAATTATTGTAACAAGCAAAGACTTTATCGAACCTATCCACCTTTACGGCCACTGGTCAGGAACAGATAATGTGCTTGCCGTAGTAGATGTTTTATCGAGAACAGATAGAATTGGCGACCCTGCTTATCTAACTGCTCAACTTTTCTATGAGTTTTCTACACGGGCTAACTATGACGGAAACCTAAGTTTCGGTATTAGCGTGGGAGAGAACCGATTTTTCGCTGACGACAATGAAGCAATTATTATTTCTGCTGACGACGGAAATGTTGTCTATCGAGAAGTTGTCTATACAAAGCAAGAGTTTTTAGATACTGTTTTCGACAGATAGGCCGTAGCCTATCTGCTCACCAAGCTTAGAGATCTCTACAACACGATCCAATTTAGTTTGGTGAAATGTTGCGAAATGTCTTAGGTGTAATGTAGTCTGTAATTCTACGAAAGGAAATAAATGCTAGCCGAAATTATTACTGCCAAGATTGTTGCCAAAGTTGCGACCAAAGTATTAGCCCCTATCTCAACCGAACACAAGTCATTAGAAATTGCTTACAAAGTTGTATCTGCCTTAGACAATATCGGCATTAGCGATGTAAAGGAATTGGTATCGCTAAGAAAGACTAGAAAGGCGCTGAAATAGTGCGAACCTGTTTAGACTGCCGAACGGAGCTTTTACCGAGCGAATCTTTTCTATGCGACCCTTGCCATATGGACAGGGTAGTCAATAAACTATTTACACAGATTATCGATAATCAACCGAAAGGAAACTAAATGGCTAAGCCAAGCGTAAGTCTAGTGAAAGAATGGACAGTTGCTTATAACAGCGACCTAGTGGAAGTTAGTTATGGAACTGCGGTATTCGAGCAAGACTATTGGAAAGTTAGAAACAAAGTCACCAAGAAAGTCACATACTTTTATGGAGAAAGTGCGTGGATGAACGCTAGGCGTATCGCTGCCGATACCGACTTTGGTGCGTGGAGTATCTAACAAACACTAAACGACACAAACATAGAAACAGATCTATTTATGTTTTTATGTTTGTGTTTTTTAGTTTTTGGTGTAGGCTTTTTATGTAGTTAGGCGAAAGGAAATCAAATGAACTCACTACAGGCAGAAATCCTAGTTATCAACTTGGAGTTTGAAATCAGCACAGACGGAAAGATGACTTTTGGCGAACCGGCTATGAAGTCATTGGGCCGGTTGCTCAACATTGACGCTTACAAGACTTTCGGTCGCGGAGTAAAGGGCCGGCAGGCTGCGTTAGCTTGGCTCAAGGAGCAAATCGCCGAGAACACACCGGCAGAGTAGAAATCTCCGGTCAATGTAAGAACCCCTGGTTTTCCAGGGGTTTTTGCTATTTTTTCGGAAAAATTGATCAAAAATGTTGTTTGTAGATCTAATTGGCCCTTATAATTTAGACACATTGGTTTTCGGATCAATGTGACGGGAGACCCGACAATAAACGACCTGTACTAACGCAAGGAAAGGTGGTCGCCAAATGAAGAGGTTCATCACAATAACTAGTGTGCTCCTAATGCTAGTTGGATGTTCATCAGCTGCGTCCGGATACGATCATAGACCTATGGTTGTTTCGGATCAGAAAAATAGTGTTGCGAATAAGTATTCTGACGATCCGTTGAAGCTTCATCGCAATACTGTCCGGATGAAGCAAGTCATCAAATACTTACGGACTAAGGTTGGAGTAACACCCTATGTGTTCTCCGGATCTTCTCCAAGGGGTTGGGACTGCTCAGGATTAGTTCGCTGGACCTACCAAAGGTTCGGCCTAGAAATCCCTCATTCTGCCGATAAGCAAGCGCATATTGGTAAGCGTGTGTCCAACCCCCGAGCTGGAGATGTGGTTGTGTTTGCCTACAAGGGCAGTCATAGCTTCTACCACTCAGCAATCTATATTGGTAATGGAAAGATCATAAACGCTCATTACGGAGCAAGATCGACGATCATACAGCCACTATCTGACTACAAAAATAGTCAGATCCGGTTTGTAAGGGTCATTGATCAGGTATCAAACAAAAAACCTGCGTTTGCTGGATAGATCCAAATCAGCGAAAAACCGTAGCTAAATTGCTACGGTTTTTTGCTTTTGGTGTTGCTATTTTGTTATTTATTTGCTAACCTAGCAATAAGCAAGTTCGAGAGTATCTCACTTGCCCGACTTGGTTTTTCATGTTTCACCAAGTCAGTAGTTTCCTTTCCTATAAAGGAACACCCCTAACTAGTTTTCTCTATTTTTCTGGTTGGGGGTGTTTCCGTATCTGCGTGGCTAAGCTCACCGGCCGGCCGATCAAAACTTATTGAAATACTTGGGAATAAATCCAAGGTTGATAGAGTTATCTTTATTGGAAAGGAAAGTTATGTTTGTTGAGAAAAAAGGCGATGCCGAGAAAGCCGAATTGTTTGCCCTTGGACTACTGAAAGATAAAGACCCATTCGGCGAAAGGCGACTTGTCTTAGTTCCGTGTAAGCACCCGAAGTGGTGTAAGACCCACGGGACAACACGGATTAGGTTGCGACAACTGAAAAATAAAATCCAAATCGGGAATAAATCCTAAATAAACTTGGTTCTATTTACTGAAAGGAAGTAAATGACTAATCAAATCCCAGACCCAGACCAGAACCCACTACTGAACCCTAAGTTTGACCTGAACACCGAGAGTGGTGTTAGGGGTTTCTTGGAGTGGCTCTTTGACCCCGAAGTAGATGAAGCGTTTAGACAAGCGTTTCCTATTGACGAGAGTGAGCAAGAGTGAGAACTAAACTAACGCCTGAACAGATCGCTGAACTAGACAAGTTCCAGACACGGAAGCTTTACGAACTTGTGTACCTGGCGATGGCCGCCGGACTAATTCCATTCCAACCTAACCTTAGACTTAGCCGGAGAGTTAGAGTTCTAAAGAAGCAGACTAATCCGGAGTAAAGAAGCTTTACAAATTTGATCCAGACTTGCCGGAATAAATCTTGCCTAATGTCGCAAGTTTGCTATAAACTGAAACCCCTAATCCCGAAAGGAAACTAACTAATGGCTAAGTATGTAAAACACCTAAGTAGCGATGAACTACTAGAACGCCTTGCTGATGAACTTGTGGAAATGCACAATGGAACTTACATCGAACTATCTACTTGGGAAACAGCAAGAGAAGTTGTAGAACGCTTCTACGAAGTTGATATTATTGTCGCAATTGGCGATAAAAAGAAAAGAAAAAAATAATCAACACCGATCGATCTAAACTTTGTAAAATAATCAAATGTGGTAATGTTTAGATACACGGATGAAAGGAAACAACCTTGGAACTAGCAGACGCTTACAAGGCAGTAATCAGCGACATAACAAACGATCCAACTTGGCTAGAAAAACCAAAAAACAAAACCCTAAGAGTGCTGAACCAGCGACTTATGGAGTTAGAAACTATTTGGGCGATACCAGATGAAATCTGGCACGATAACTACGATGAACCTGATAAACTAGACAACGAATAAGAAAGGAACCAAATGGATACTTTAGCAAAACAAATTATCGACAACCTAATCAGGACAGGTAAAACTGATAAAGAGGATAACGCTTATGCGTATCTTGCTGGTATGGCGTTTGCTATGCTCACCGATGAGCAGAAAAACGAATTGCTGGAATTCTCTGGAAAGGAACTGAAATGGGAATTGGAGCAGTAGGTAAAATCTTACTTATGCTTTCGGGTGAGAGCTTGATAGACATAAACTTACTTGCTATGGATGAGCAACTTATTAGTTTGATTTCTCTTGGAAAGAGTTATACTGAACTTATGGAATACCTAAACGAAAACTACTAGGAAAGGAAACTAATGTTCGGGTTTAGAAAACACTACATCTACATCTTTGATTGTGTTGCTTGTGGACACTTCTACGGGGAGCAATCGCTAACTAGAACGGGTGAACTACTTTGTCCGTCTTGTGGAGCCGAGCAATGGAAAGACAGCGATTATGTTGAGAAAATGCGAGTAAAGAAAAAGCCAGAACCCTTTGACCCTTTGCTAGCGTTTAGCGATTACATCTAATCTGCCACCGACTTAGAAAATCCCCCTGGATCATTCGCCAGGGGGATTATCTCTACCGGCCGGGAGATCCGGTAGAGATCTCTGCCGGTTGATCTGTGGCCGCGACACGCCACTTGCTATGTCTGCCCTAACTGATAGGATTAGAGTGTCTGCCATTCGGGAAAGGAATGAAAATGAACAAGGCTAATAAGGCAAGGCGTAATGCCGAAGCTTTGGCGTTGGAGATTATGTTGCGTGAGCGTTCACGCTCTAACGCTAGTGGCGTTCACGCTGATAAGCGAAGCAAGCGAGCAAGAACACGCTTGGCTAACAAGTCAAAATCTATTCGGGAGTTTGACTAAACACGATCCAAAATTATTTCTAATCTCGGGAATAAATCAAATAGTATTTAGGTTGTAGTTAGTGAAAGGACAAAATGAATAACTACGAAAAATCTTATGACGAAGCAAAAACTAAGAAGTTCACCAAGCCTGAACTTTGGAGTGAGATACTGCCTAACCTTTGGCTAGGTGGAACTGATGATGATGACCGAGTTGGTGATAAGCATTGCGAGTTTGATAGACCCCTAATCTCTATCAAGAAGCGAAACTTTGATAGCGTTTATACTTTCTATGCTCACGCTAACCCTGTTGATTGGTTAGTAAAAGAGTTTAGATACGGATACTTTGATAGTGCTGATACTGACTTTGATGAAAAAGCATTTATGCGTATCGCTTACAACATCTTTACTGATTGGAAGTCTGGGGAAAAGGTGCTAGTCCGTTGCCAAGCAGGTCTAAATAGGTCTGGCTTACTTATGGCGATAGTTCTAATGCTTGACGGATACCAAGTCCAAGAAGCGATTGACCTAATGCGTGAGAAGCGACACGAGTTAGTTCTGTTCAACCCTAACTTTGTTGAGTGGTTGCTAGCCCTAGACACTACTAACCCGAGTTGGTAGTGTCTAGGCTATGGCCGGCCGAAGCTTGGAGATCTCTGGAAACCGATCCAAACACGGATACAAATAAACTTGCGAATAAGTTTGAGTTGTGGTTAGATTGAGTTATTCCCGATTAGAAAAGGAGAAACAAAATGGGAAAGAAAAAAGTAGATACTTGGGCGTGGTTCGTTGCTCAGTATGAAAGTCAGGGCTACCAATCCCTAAACCAATTCGCAATCGCTACGGGCTTACAGAAGTCTAGCCTTAGCCGATACTTTCACAATCAGCGACACATCCCGTCAAACACGCTTGCTACCCTTTGCCGAGAGTTGCGTGTTTCACCTTACGAGTTGCTAACTGCTCTCGGTGAAAAGTTATCATAAGCCAATCTCATAGAAAGAGATAACACCTGAGCAAGTGTTCTAAACTGCTCACCTAATCCACTAGACTTACAACACAAGGAGTTCTAATGAAAAAGAAAATCGCTAAACGCTTGCTAAGTATTAGTGGCACGCTTGTAAGCGTTGCTCATAAGTTATCTTGGATTGCTCACAACCTAAACGCCAAAAAGTAAAGGAGAAACTAATGGCAGATCGTAAGTCCCCTAAGAAGTCTAAAAAAGAGAGCTGGTCTTGTATGTGGTGTGGTGCTACTACTACCGATCCAACTCAGGCTCTTATTACCTATTTCCATATGGACTGCCCTAAAAAGTGGTCTAAATAAATACTTGTGTGTTTGCTTTATTGTGGTATAGACTTTTAGTATCTCAGGAAAGGAGATTACAAATGAAGTTCTTTGTTCGTAGATTACTTGCTGGTATTGTTATTGTTCCGTTTGTTGGACTTGTCTATTCGGTTGGTTGCGTAATGCTAATCGCTTATGGTGCTGGTTCTAATGGAAACACCTTTGCCGATTACTTTGGGTTCGGTATGGTTCTCGGTGTAGGATTTACTTTGTTGTTTGCGTTTGATGCTCTAAGGAGAAATGACTAATGAAGTTTTTACTAATGGCTCTCGGTTGTAGTTCGGTGATTATGGGATTTTACTTTGGTGAGCATCTCGGTCATACAAACTCTATGTTTGTTGGACTATCTCTCGGTCTATTGCTAATCTTTGGTGCTTTGGTTCTTGCTATTAGTGAATTGCCTAGATTTATTAGGCGTAGGCATAGAGATTAGTAGTAGATAACCCCCTTAGTCATAAACTAGGGGGGTTTTTTCTAAGGTATCATTTCTTTATGATCCTTACAATCCTTTTATTCACCCTAGGGGTGTTTATCTTTTTGATCCTGGCCGTAGCTGTGCTGCTGCCGATTGCTAAGGTTTTATACCTATACGGATCTGAGAAAGATGATTGGTATTCTACTTTTGATGAAGATTTGGTGGACTAATGGAACTTTTATGGTTTTTACTTGCGATCATTGGATCGATCTTATTGATCAATGGGATCTCTTATGGGATCTTATTCCTGTATGCTGATCGTATGGCCCGGAAGAATGATCCGGAGCCACAAACTCTACTTGGGGTAGTTTCCCCGAAGAAAGAAGATTAGTATGTCTAGTTGGCTTATCCGGTTGCGTGATTTGGTGTGGCCGGCCATTTTTTCTGTTGTATTTCTAGGATTGGCTGTGATCGTTGCGTTCTTTAATCCAGCTGTCGCAGTTGTCTTAGGTCTTGGAAGCATTTCACTTGCTCTGCTTGCCCAGCGAGCGTAATCATTTATTAGATTGGAGAAATCAGTGGCAAATAATAAAGAAAATAAAGATCCGGATCTAACTAATGATCTTGTTGTAGATCAAGAGCCGGTTGTTGATCAAGATCCGGTAGAAGAACCTGTCGTAGATCCGGTAGAAGAGCCGGTTGTAGATCCAGATCCTATTCCGGTAAAGATCGCTCCGGTTATTGAGATCACGGATGGTGGTATGGTTCCAACTCCGGCTCCACCTATCAAGCAAGAAGAAGTTGTCCCGGCAGGGCCAGCTGTGGTTGGACTAGGCGTAGTTGATGAAGTGTTCTTGGACAAGTGTATCTACAAGAACATCTACAATCGCAAGTCGCTAACGATCCACCACTTACAACGAAGATTGTATGAACTTGGTTATGTTGTAGCCCTGAAAGATAAAGACGGGTATTACGGAGATGTAACTAAATCAGCGATCGCTCAGTTCCAGGCTGATCGTGGCCTAGTGGGAGATGGCGTGATCAACGCCGAGACATTTGAGCTGATCTTTGCTAATGATCCTAATGTAAGAGTAGTCTTATAGATCTGTTCGCTACTAAGGAATGCCAATTCGCATTTGCGAGTTGGCATTTCTCGTTATTATCTTGTAATGTTGTAGAAAGACAAATACACACGACAAAAGGAGAAAGTTATGTCTTATGTGAAGCAAAATCACCAAATCCCCGAAGAAGTAGTCGCTACTGCTAGAAGTATCACCGATAGAGAACTTAGAGATGCCTATGTAAAGGCTCTAAGGGGTCTAGGTTGGACATTTGAGAGCATTGGCGTTGCGTTTGAGATTACAAGAGAGAGAGCAAGGCAAATCGCCAAATCTAGCGTTGATACCGATAAGGCAGTTGAGTTTCCACTACCAACACCACCTATCGCCCCCGAAGTAGTGAAATCTACAAGAGTTATTATCTTGCCTAGTAATGAAACGCTTAGTCGCCTAGTGGAACTACAACCACTAGCCCAACAGGTTCGTTCTCATAGCAAGAAGTATCGCAGGGAAGCCGAAGAATACTCGTATCTGCTAAACAAGGCAGTAGAAGTAGAAGGAGTTTCGGTGTATCGCTTAGCCAAGTTGCTAGGGATTACTCACGGGGCTATTCGTTTCCGTCTTGCTAGATACGGGTATAAGACAGAAACGACAGGTAAGAGCCAAGTGTATTCTGCTATCCTAGATAAGAACAGGGTTATTATTGACCAAGAGTAAGTAGGAGTTTATGGCTAAGTCCCTAATGGAACAGATAGCTTTGCTATCTCCGGAAGAACAAGCAAGAGTATTGGCTGGTATGGATCCGGAAACGCTTATGTGGGATTGGTCTGCTTGGGGTCGCCCTGAACAGCAAACCCCGGCTGGTGATTGGAACATTTGGGCTTACATTGCTGGTCGTGGTGCTGGTAAGACTAGAACTGCTGCTGAATGGGTTCGTGAAGAAGCGAAGCATACAACTACGGGACAGCGTCGCTTTGCATTAGTCGCAAGAACGGCTGCCGATGTTAGAGATGTAATCGTAGAAGGTGAGTCGGGGATTATGAATGTGACTCCCCCTAGTGAAAGACCTTTGTATGAACCATCCAAGCGAAGACTAACTTGGCCTAACGGAAATGTTGCTACTTGCTTCACGGCAGATGAACCAGACTCGCTTCGTGGTCCACAATTTACTCACGCTTGGGGAGATGAGATCGCTGCTTGGCGACAGACACCAGACGCAGCTGGTATGACTGCCTTTGATAACTTGCGTGTTGGAACTCGTCTTGGATCTAATCCTAAGATTATGGTCACTACAACACCGAAGCGTGTTCCATTGCTTTACAAGTTGATAGAAGAAGCGAAGACGGGTCGTGTAGTTATTACTCGTGGGTCTACATTGGACAACTCAGGGAACTTATCTAGTGCTTATCTTGACGCTATCACGGGTGTTTATGAGGGAACTCGCTTGGCTCAGCAAGAAATCTATGGTGAGATGTTAGATAGCGTTGAGGGTGCTTTGTGGACAGAAGAACTGATTGAGCAGTATCGTCAAGGTGCTATGCCACTTGGCGTTCCATTACGGATCATTGGTGTTGACCCTAGCGTTGCTGAGAACCCGAGAGATGAATGTGGGATTGTCGTAGTTTCGTCTACTGCTGAGAGAGATTTATACAAGCGTCAAGCTTGGGTATTGGAAGACGCAAGTGTTCACGGAAGTCCCGATGTTTGGGCTAACAAGGTTGTAGAGATGGCTCGCAAGTGGGGTTGCCCTGTTGTAGCCGAAGTGAACCAAGGTGGAGCATTGGTGAAGAATGCGATCCACACAATAGATCCAAACATAAAAGTATTAGAAGTCCATTCCAAATACGGAAAGGCCTTGAGAGCAGAACCCGTCACATTGGCTTATGAGCAGGGTAGGGTTCACCACATAGGTTATCTCGGATCATTGGAAAGCCAGATGTATTCTTGGATACCTGGCGAAGGCAAATCACCGGACAGGGTAGACGCCCTGGTTCACGCCCTAACTGCCTTGCTTATCAAACCCCCGTCGGGATTTACAGGTGGAAAGATTACAGCCCGATCGGTTGCTGGTAGAAAGATACCTAATCCCCGTGGAAGCGAAGCTGGTGGATCCAGAAAAGGTATCTTTAAAGTTAGATAATCTCTGGGAATAAATCCCTTGCTTTGTCGGTTGTATGTAGTAGCATTGACTTACCACTACGGAAAGGGAACCTAAGTGCTAAAACTAAATCAGCAACAACGAAAAATGCTTACCTATGTTGTTAGTTGGAACTACGCTGGAACACCCGAGCAAATCGCTAACGCTAGACCTTACGATGTTGCTAGTAAAAATGTCGCTAGTTTAGCAGGAGCAGTTAGAACATTAGCCAAGCTCGGTCTAATAAAACAATGTGGAAACTATTTCCATTCGCTAGAAACTAACTGCCGAAAGTGTGGTGAGCAAAATGGCTAACACCGAAAACCCTTACAAAAACTATTCCACTGAAACCTTGCGTTATGCTTTGGAAGAAGCGTATCGCAAACTATCACTAGGCAACGCTAGTGAAAGGTTGCTCATTAGTATTGATCAAATGGGCGAAGCGTTAGAGCAGAAGCGTAATACTGATTATTGCGAACACGGGGTTTATCTCTATGGGGATAACGATTGTGCTTGCTGGCAGTGCGAAGCGTAGTATAGTTATCTAGTAATCACTACTGAAAGGAAATCTAGTGAATCAAGAAACAGCAGAACTGATTGAGAACATTATTGACGATGGTGGCTATTGGATTGGCTATTGGGTCAGCAAGGGTCAGCATAATCCGGACAGCCAAACTTATAAGGTGTATCTATTGCCGGAGTATGTTGAGAGCTGGGCGTCAAAAACTATTACCTATCAAGACTTATTTGACGCAGCCAAAAAACTTGCTACGGGTGAAGTATCTATCAACAGCAACACTAAGGCAGTATGCCAACAGATTATTAGCGACCCTAGCGATGTTGATTATGACGCCGAAGACGCCGATTGTATTATCCAAGTTGCTTTGTTTGGCGATGTAGTATTCGGTTAGTTTGTATCTAAATAAATAATCCCTTATCAACTTGATAGGGGATTATTTATTTATACGGATAGCTCAGCTCAGCTTGTAGCTCATAGCTCAGCTCATACGGATAGCTCAGCTCATTATAAGTTGATAGCTCAGCTCATACGGATAGCTCAGCTCATTATAAGTTGATAGCTCAGCTCATACGGATAGCTGGATAGCTCAGCTCATAGCTCAGCTCATACACGGACATACGGATCGTTATTTGTATTGGTTTGATCATTATTTATGATCGCTGATCACGATCTCTCTTTGTGATCATTGTTGATCAATTATTTATTTGCCTTTGCTTATTTGATCATTGCTTTATTATCATTTGGATCCGTATGTGTTGTTTAGACGGACAGGAATAAGTTTGTTAGTCATTACTAATCACTACTGCTTCACCATAGAACTTTGTAAGTTGATGCGGTGATAGTTTGCTAGCTTAGCTCGTAGCTCAGCTCAGCTCAGCTCATAGCTAGTAGCTAGCTCATAGCTCAGCTCAGCTCGTAGCTCAGCTCGGCTCGTAGCTCAGCTCATAGCTAGTAGCTCATAGCTCGTAGCTTGTAGCTCGTAGCTCAGCTCATAGCTAGTAGCTCATAGCTCAGCTAAGCTCAGCTCGTAGCTAGTAGCTAGCCCATAGCTCAGCTCAGCTCGTTAGAAGTTTGTAGCTCAGCTCGTAGCTCAGCTCGTAGCTTTGAGCTAGCTCAGCTCATAGCTAGCTTGTAGCTCAGCTCGTAGCTCAGCTCGTTAGAAGTCTGTTGGAAGTTATGCTACTTGCTTGGGTTGCTTTGTTTGTATCCAAATGACTTGCTTGGCTTGGTCAGGTTTGTAGTTGGTTAGGTTAGGCTAACCTAACTTATAAAGTCTGGTCTGGTTCGTTAGAAGTTGCGTCCACCCCCCACACATTACACGCAAGACAACTTAGGTTAGCCTAACCTAACTTGTGATTTTCAGGAATTATTCAGGAAACGTTTTGACGGCACGCGAAAAACATGCGTTGCCGTCTCGCAGCCCAAAGTCAAAAAACGTTAATGTATCATTTTTACGCACAGTACAGCCGCAATCAATGTCTCATCTTCTGATAAACTGTACACATGTCCAGACGTCCAGCTCGTAATCAAAAGCTTCCACAAACGGAAACCCTTTTTCTAAACTCTCTCGACTACGATCACAAAGTCCTCCGAGTTCAGCAACTCTTTCGTGGGGGTTGGACCCTTTCCGCAATCGGGTCCGCTCTCTATCCACCGAAAGGACGTTCGTCTGTCAAAGCTTGGGTGGATAGACCTTCTCCAAACGTTACCGTCGACGTCCCTATTCCCGATCCAACATTAAAAACGTCGGCCAACGGCTATCAAAGAAAGACTCCTAAATCCCCCGGTGTTCCTCCGATCACCGCTGAAGAACTCCGACGTCTAGCACCCCTGGCCCGACGTTTCCGTTCCGGTATGGCGTCATCTTCTCCTGAGTCTGTAGCCAATTCCCTTTTCACTCAAATGGCTAAAGATCTTCGAGCCAACAACGTCTCGATTGCTGACATAGCCAGGGCAGCTGGAGTCACACATCGAGCCATATCCCGTAGACTAGGTAGCTAATGAGAATACTAGCCGATGTCTTTCCTGCACACTTTTCTGCGGCCCCTGCAGGTGCCCTTAGGGACGTCTTTGAGCTAAATCCAATCTCTCACATCCTTGGAACCTTCTACGTCTCTACGACCCGTGTAATAGTCTCTGACACACACGTCACAGTGGCCTCAGATGCCCCAGAGGGCCCTCAGATCGTCTTCCACGAGACGTATCTTTCATACTTTCCTGCAGACTCTCAATCAGGCGTATATCGCGTTTTAACGACGTCTGGTAAGATGCTTGCATTCCAAAAAGATAACTCTTGCGGCTGTGGCTCACGTCTTCGTGCGTGGAATCCATACCGCACTCTAAGCTCGATACTGGACCCTACTCAATGAACGATCTAACCCTAATTCAACTCTTAGTTCTATCTCTCGGAACGTTTAGACTTGCACGTCTATTTACAACCGACGTTATTTTTGATGCCCTACGTCAACGTGTGTGGAAACGCTTTCCACCATCAACCACATTCGGCTATTTATTCACATGCAACTGGTGTATGAGCATTTGGTTCGGATCACTAGTCACTATTTCATATACAATATATCCATCAGTAACGTTTGTTTGCTTGCTGCCGCTAGCCCTTTCTGCAATTGCAGGTCTAGTAACTAACAAGCTCGACAACTAACTAGATAACTACAGGAGCCTCCAATGGCAGTTTTCAGACGTGAACCAGCTCGAAGTCGCAATACCTCGATGCCACTTCCACCTACGTCTCTACCAATTCCGTACGGATACATTCCGGCGACCTCGGTAAGTTATAATCAACCACGTCCACTTACTGCTGCCGCTGCTCAGATTAAACTGAACGACAGAACCGAAGCCGAGCAATTTAGAAACCGACGTCTAGCATCTTCTTCTGCGTGGCAGTCTGAAGCTTGGGAATACTACGACGCGATCGGTGAAATCAAATACGCATTCTCACTCGTTGCTTCCGTTGTTTCTCGTATTCGTCTTTACGCTGCGGTCATTATTGATCCAGCAGAAGCACCAGTTCCAATTCGTAACGCAGATGCAATTGAAGCACGTCTAGCTTCTGCAGCCGAACGTGCAATTCAACGTCTAGACTCCGCATACGGAGGCCAGGCTGGTCTTTTGCGTGACGCCGCCCTAAACCTATCTGTTACCGGCGAATGCTACCTAGTACAAATTCCTGAACGTCAAGGATCTGGAATTCCAGAAAGCTGGGACATCCGATCAATTGACGAACTGCAGATTGACACCAAAGGACAGTACTCTGTTATTGCCCGTCGTGAAATGCTACAAGGAACAGCAAATGGTAAAGGCATGGGAATCAAACTTCCACCAAATGCGTTCGTAGGACGTATTTGGCGAGCTCACCCACGTTTTTCTGAAGAAGCTGATTCGAGCTTACGTGGCCTTCTAGATCTTTGCGCAGAACTACTGTTGCTAAACCGTACGTTCCGTGCAACGGCGCGTTCCCGTCTGAACGCTGGTGCGCTCTATCTGCCTGATGGCCTGTCCGTAGCCGCAACTCCGGACCCTAGTTATCCGTACGATGATGCAGACGGTCTTTCCGCTGAACCAACTCCAGAAGAGATGGCAGATGAATTTGAAGACCAGCTAATCGACGCGATGACCACTCCGATTCGTGACGAGGATTCTGCATCCGCAGTTGTTCCTCTGATCATTCGTGGTCCTGCGGAACTTGGTGACAAGATTAAGCAGTTCAAGTTTGAGCGTTCATTCGATGCAACTCTTGTTCAACGTGCTGACCGTGTACTAGAGCGTATTCTGCAAGGTCTCGACGTTCCTAAGGATATTGTTACTGGTCTTGCAAACGTAAAGTATTCAAACGCGGTTCAGATCGACGAGTCACTTTACAAGGCTCACATTGAGCCACTTATGCTTTTAATTGCAGACGCGATTACTGTTGTTTACTTACGTCCATATCTTCTAGCCAATGGCTTCTCGCGCACTGAAGTCGAGAGAGTTGTTGCTTGGTATGACCCATCAGCAGTTGCAACTCGTAACGACCGAGCAATGGATGCAGACTCCGGCTTTGAGAAGATGGCAGTTTCTTACGACACTTGGAGACGTGCTCACGGATTCTCAGACCAGGATGCACCAAGTCCAACAGAGGTTGCTCTACGTATGATTATGGACAAGGGTATGATCACGCCAGAACTTACCGAAGCTATGCTAAACGCAGTCGCTCCAGAAGTTATGGAAGCTACCCGTGCTGCATCACAGGCAACTTCTGTTGCTCCAATTCCACCAGGCTTAGAGCAGATGCTACAAGGCGCACAACCAGGTGCCCCTGCTCCTGCTCCCGCTGCTCCCGCAGCTCCAACTCCAGAGGCAATTCCGCCTTCTGGAGCTCCAACCCAAGAAGCTCCGGCCCAGGAAAACCCGGAGGCTCCCCCAATTCCGCTAGCGGAACCACAGTAAGGTAAAAAGATGACTCACTCAAAAACCGATCTAAGAGACAAGCTATCTACAGCACTTGCAAACGCTGCTGTTATGTATCACGTTTCTCACGGCTATCACTGGAACGTCAAAGGCATGGACTTCAGAGAGTTCCACGAGTTTTTTGGCGACATTTACGAAGACGTATCTGGATCGCTAGACCCACTGGCGGAGAACATCCGCAAGCTCGGCTTTGACGCTCCATTTATGATGTCAGAGTTCAACGACCTTGCGACCTGTGTTCCAGAGAAGATAATCTCTAGCGACCCGACTCGTATGGTTTCGTCTTTACTTGACGTCAACGGTAAACTTATCTCTCACCTTGTTCAGACTTTTGACTGTGCAAATGGCTGCAATGAGCAGGGAGTTGCAAACTTTATTGCCGAGCGAATAGACATGCACCAGAAGTGGCAGTGGCAGTTGGCTGCAACTCTAGGAATGCAGGTCCCATCGACTAGCACAATTATGATTGTTGACGTTGAGTCTCCTATAGTTCCAATTTCTCAGGACGGCTGGGACGACGAGCTTGCATTCCTAGATGGTTATGACCAAGACGGAACTGCATTCTTTGCATCTGGACGTTCTCGCGAACTAGTGCTTCCAACCAACGTTGAAGCAGAGCTGCGATCACTTGTTGACAACTACAACGCTTCTGCTCAGGATGGCCTAAAGACTACTTTTGCTAAGTGCAAGACCGTTTACCGCCGTGGAGCTAGAAAGTACGCTGGTGAAATGTCCGAAGGCACAACCCGCCACCGCTTTGCAATTAGCCGAGTACAGAACTTCTTGTCTCAGATTGGTAGTGAGAAGTTGCTAACAACATTCTCAACCGATGACGCTGATTTGCTGCCTCATACTCACCCTAAGGCCCTAAGCATTGACCCACTTGTGGCTTCAGCTGCAGTTAAAAACGGTCTAACCGTAACTGTTAGAAAGCCTGGCGAGTACAAGCGTAATGATGATGCAGTCCTAGATATTGCTGAATTCTCTGGAAAAGGCTATGAAGCCGTTAGCCAGATCAAGGATGCTTGGATCTACGGGCAGTCTAAGGGCAAGTCTGGATTTAATACAGCTCTTGCATTTGCATTAGGCTATTTCGTACACGGTTAAACTAATCAAAGTACACATAATACGATAAACTTTTTCTAAGTTTGTTACAATAAAACAGTCGCGATACCTGTAGTAGGAAGGTACTCCTAAGTGAGTGAAAATTTGAATCCCCTAGTTGCTGCTCTAGAGAGCTTAAGTGAAAAAGATCTAGAAATAACTGTCACCGAGAGTGAGCAGATCTTTAAGAGAGGCGTTATAAACTACGTTGTTGAAAGAAACGCGTTAGTTGCCTCGGTAAGACAAGTAGCACTAAAAGACGTTCTTAACTACACAGATCGTTACATTGCAAGCAAACTAGACATCGAAGACCCTCGAGACATTTTCTTCCACGCTGCGCGTGAAGTAACCAATTTTGTTGACTACGCTATCGACGGTCCGGCTTCCAATAAAGCTCCGGTAGTAGAGTTTAGGGACCTACTCCCTAGTGCTCACCCGTACTCAACAAAAACCGTTGGCCCGATTACTGCATCTGCACGTCGCGTCCGTAATGCTGCTTGGGTTTCCTACGACCCACGCATCACTGACGAGTCTGTACGTAAAGCAGTCTTTGAGGCATTTGTTCAACAGCCAAGAAGTAGCAAGAGCATCTACGCTGCTGCACGTCTAGAGGCACTAACTGCTTCTGTTCCAGCAGACATTAAGATTCAAGCAATTACCGCTGCTTTTGGTATCGGAAACCCATTCGCTGGAAATAACTCTTCAGCAGCACGTTCTGCACGTGCCAAGTTGCAACGTCGTGACCGTAAGGGTCGATTTGCTGAGATGGGTGGTGGATCTCGTATATTTGCCATGATTGGCGACATGATTAAGTCGTTCGTTGGTAAGTTTGCTGGTAACCCACAAGACAGCGACAGGATTGAAGTTGAAATTTCTGGAGGAGGAGCCGATCTTCCATCAGGTATCTATTCTGTTCCTGCATCTAAGGTAGAAGGTCTAAAAGCTATTCTTAGAACTGGAGAAGCTCCAGCATTTAAGGCAGACTCTAAAAACTCACGTTACGCAATTCCACTACAAGAACTTCTAGCAAACCGCAAGTCTGCTCCAACTGGTTGGACTGACAATGGTGATGGCACCTTTACGTCTGCAGACGGCTACTCTGTTTCAACTCTTCCATCCGGCGAGCAAGCACCTTCGGGCTCAAAATTTATTGGTGCTGGTCCTGATGGCTCATATGATTCAAACAAACCTGTACTTTCTTTGTCAGATGAATTTGGAGATTTTGTTGGCTACGCTCAGGAATGGGCAAACCTTCAAAAGCTTGCCGCAGATAATGACTCTGGTAAGGGTAAGGCTCCAAAAGCAAAAGCACGTCTACGCAAACAGCAGCCAGCTAAGGGCTTCGCTCAAGAACCTGGCAGAAATAAAAAACTATCTCCTAAGGATCTATTAGAAAATAATGAAGGCTTCGAGCAAGCTCCTGGTGAGAAAGAGTACGACTATGGTGTTTTTGAATACGGTGATCCTAAATTCTACAATAATTTTGAATCATATTACGATCGACAAAAAGCTGTTCGATTTGGCGACGTAGAAGCACTACAAAAAAATCTGGAAAACAAGAAAAACGCAGCATATGAAAGCACCGAACTAAAAGATCGTGCAATTGCAAATGCGGAAGAGCTCGTATCAAAAGCTCAAAGAATATCCCCTAAAGATGTAGCTGAAATTCGCGCATATCGTGGAATTAATACTGGATCTATTGAGCAGATCCAGTCAGTACTCGACAATCCTGAATATGCGGCACATCATGATTATGCTAGTAAGCAGTTAGAAAAAGCAAAGGCATATGAAGCAGGGGAAGCTGATAGCCCGTACTGGACAAATAAAGAACTCGAGGATATTCAAAAATTAATGGATGAGTTTGGTTACGGCTTACCTAGAGGTGAATATTTAGGAGAAGAACCATATATATCTCTAGTAAAAGGCGATGACGCTGGAGACGCATGGGCTGAGCTAATTGTACGTGCAGATGGATCCGCAGACCTAGAAAACTTTTATGTTGCAAAGCGTTATGCAGCATCCTGGGATAGCCCAGCAGATGCTGACGTTAGAAGTGATGGAAATAGTATTCCAGCCGGTTCTAGCTTAGACGACTTAGCTGGACTGATGGATGAGGGTTATGAAAACTACGATAATTCTGATGATGAGCCAGACACATACGACGAGGATCGCGACAATCGCGATTTTTATGGCTATGATCAAGCACCTGGTGGGGAGAATATTAATCTTGACGATTTTGCAAAAAAGTATGATGCAGTAGAAGTTACCACCCCCGAAGATGCTGCCAAAGGCATTAGAAAATGGTCAGCTTATGGCCACGAGATTGTATATACGCCTTGGAGTGGACAAGAAAATAATCCTAACCCGAGTAATTTTGAAATAAATATTACCGAAGGAGAAAATGCTGGTAAAAGGTACTACAGTGGAGACACCATTGGTGTTGGTGTTTTAAGCAGTGAGTATGGTTATAACTTAAGATCCCAGAATGATATAGAAGGAATCTTTGCATTTCCAAAAAATAAAAAACGTGAAAAAGATGGCTTAGAACCACTTAAGTCAGATGTAAAAAAGGCTCGCGAGGCCAAAATTGAGCAAATTAAGTACAACCGTGGATTAAAAGCTAAAGTATTTACGTCTTTCAAGGATTTAGATGCAGAAGCAATGAAATCTTTGCTAGAGGACCCTGAATACGCTAAGTACCACGATGTAATCGCTGCTCAACTTAAAAAATATGACGACTATGAAAATGGGTCTTCTGAGAGTTCTTTTTATTCTGATGAAGAGTTAGCTGCTATTAAAAATCTTGCAGAGGAATACGGGTATTCAGGAGATGTATTCCCTGATGATGATGGTGTGATATTTCTAACATTAGGTAGTGAAGATAACTACAAGTACGCAGAACTAGAAATTTATCCTGGTGGAGCAGCCGAATTAACTCAATATACTGCCGGTAAATACAATCCTGGAGGCTGGGATGAGCCACCTAGTCAAGATGTAGACACTAGTTATGAGTCACTTCCTTTGGGCTCTTCCATGGACGATATTGCAGGTATATTTGGTGCTGGAGAGAGTGACTACGATCCACCAGAGCCACCAGAGGGTCCTGAAGACTGGGAAAGAGATGGCTTCTATCAAGCACCTGGCAATGAACCAGAAATTAATACCGTTGACGATCTTGTTAAGGCTTACGGAAAAGACTTCAAAGAAATAACGTCTGAATCCGATAAAGCAGCAGGAAAACGTGTTTGGTTCTACGAAGGTGACGCCGGTTCAGCTGAGATAACTCAGTATTCCGACGGTACTGTTGATGTTGTAGGTGGTAGTCTCGTTAAAAGTCCATTTGGTGGTGACAAAGAGCGCGAGTTTAGTGATGGCTATGACCCTAAAAACTATGGTGAAGGTGAAGACGGAAAAATAGGTGCGCTTGACGAAGCTTTTGGTAACGCTCAAGCTAAATCAAATGATCGGGATTACTATGACGTTGATGGCTTTGAAGGTTATGATCAAATGCCTGGTTTCAGTCAAGAACCGGGTGGAAAATCTTCTGACCCAGCAACCGATGCCCAGCGTGGATTCGTAGCTAACATCCTAGAAAAGCAGGGTGACAAACTTCCAGAAGAACTTCGTAAGTCTATGCAAGATATTCTTGCAAACAAAGAAGCAACTAAGGGCGAAATTGGTGCCGTAATTGGTGAGATGCGAAAGGCCGTTGACACCAACGTACCTTCAGATAGACAACTAGCGTCTATCCGCCGTGGTCTAATTTCTAAGGGTCTTCCTGCTAAAGAAGCCGCTGATCTAAGCAAGCGTCTTCCAAAGATGACCAAGGATGAAGCTTCAGATCTCATTACTCGTCTAAAGGGTATGCCAGACACCAACGGCTGGGAAGACGCAAGTCCAAACCTATTGAAGAAAAACTCTGAAGGTTTGATGATGCGTTACACACCTAAGGGCGATGGTACCTGGGACGTAACTCCAATTTCTCAGGATGGTGGCGAACTAGGTGCGTCATCAAACTTCAAGAGCATTGGTGCAGCAGAAAAGGCTGCAAATGACATTTCTCTAGCAGATCTTCCTGGTCAAGATGACATTGAAGGTTTTGCTCAAGCGCCTGGAGAAGATGAGCCTCTAAAATATAAGCTTCCAGTAGACGCATTTAAAGACGCCAACTGGTCTGCCGAAGCATTTAAGGACCGTACCTGGGTTTCTAGAGATGGAAGAATTAAGATTACTTACGTCCGAGACGCTGATGCTGGCTATTATGCAGATGATCCTGCAGTCGATACATCTTATCTAGAAGTATCTGTTGATGGGGAAAAATATACTATAGATCTAGAAGATGGACAGCCTGTTAGATACATCGATAGACCATACTCTCAACCAATCGAGCTCATGGATATTGACGACTATGCTGATGAAATTGAGAATGTAATCTCAAAGCACCTTAATAGCAGTCCTAAGCGACGTAACTTAGCCAAAGACTATTCTGGTGAACTTGACAGTAGTTTTGATTTTAGAGACGAGTGGAAGTCTAAGGACGGAAAACTTGAAATAAAATATGTAGACAAATCTGGTGATTATGACTATGAAACCAATAAAGGAGCTGCTTCTGCCTATGTAGAAGGTGGAGACTGGGAAGTTAGTTATGATGGAAAACCAATTGGCTACGTACAGAATTTTGTTTTAGTTGACGATAGTTCTCGATACCCAGACATGGAGCCTGAAGGTGTTGAAAGAGAAGCAGAAGAAATTGTTTCGGATCTTAAAGAACTTCTTAGAGGCGGACCGAATATCAAGTACGGTGAAAGAACCGATGATATCGAAGGATTCTCCCAATCAGCCGGCCAAGCTGGTGGAGTTGACGAGGCTCACATTGCCAACCTAAGCCACTGGTTCGGAGATCCTGAAGGCGGTAATGACGCTACCTACAAGTCTCCAGATGGAAGATTGACTCTTGAGTCAATGGCAGATGGAGAACCAGACATGGGATTTGGTGGTACAAACCTATCTCGTATTTCTGTATCTTACGATGGCGAATGGGTTGGTGAGCTTCCTTACATTGGTTGGGGCTACGATTCAGCAGACCTAGCAAAAGACGTAGGTGTTTTAGTTGACAAATTCCTAAAGAAGCAAACCGGTGGATTTGATCAAAAGCCTGGTGAGTCTTCAAATAAACGCGGAAAATTCCTTCTATATCCAGATAGTGATATTTTCTTTGCTGCTACTGCAGAAACAGAAGATGGTGGAATTGTACGTCTAGAAAAAGACAAGGGTATGATTACCCCTATCGCCTACAACCGTAATGGTGAAATTATGGGCCAGGGTGAACCTACAGATAATCTAGACAAGGCACTTGAAGACGGCGAACGTCTGTTCTCAGAACTTGAAGGAAACGCTAGAAAGTCTCCAGACGAGATGGGCGGTTTTGCTCAAGAACCTGGCGACGAGCCACCAGCCTGGACTAAAGACCCAGCTAGCTCCCTACAGTACAACAAGCTTCAGGGTATCTTAGATAACCAAGGTGAAAAACTTCCAACCGACGTTCGCGATATGGTTGAAGAAGCCGTTGCTAACAAGGCCCTAACCAAAGGCGAGATGGGCAAGCTTCTTGCTGAGGTTGGCAAGAGTGCAGATCTTTCAATTAGCTACACTCCTAAGATTGACCGTAAGGCAGCTGACAATCCTGATCTCTGGGATAGAAGCGGAAACTTTACTTCTGCAGACGGACGCCTAAAGGTAGTCGTAGAAGGAGATCCTGACGGTAATTTCCTTGTGGTCACCTTCGATGGTAAGCCTGTAGACATTGTTCCAGACTACGAAGATGAAATTAGACAAGCAATCGAAGACATTGATAAAGCTAACTTAGGGTTTGGTGACCCACTTAAGGCTAAACAAGACGCTGTTGAGGCTATTGATCGAGCTCTTAGAGACGCTAACGGAGAATCTCCTGCAGCTGGCTTCGCTCAAGCAACTGGCAAACCAGAAGTGTTACAGCCAACTAGCAATCGTGGTTACAGTACTAGTCCAACTTCTAACAAGCAAATTGAAGTCAACCCTACTGATGACGGTAAATGGGAAGTAAGCCACGCGTACAACCACATGGCACGCTCTGGAAATGAGTTTGCATTTGACGAAGGTTCTCAGAAGTTTGATTCTATAAAGCAAGCTCTTGTATTTGCTAACGAAAAACTAGACTACTACAACGGTGACAAGGTATTCTCAGATGCAGAAGATGCCGCCGCTGATCTTGAGTCCGGAGGTTTCGCTCAAGAACCTGGCAGAAAATATACTCCTATAAACAATTCCAAATTGATTACGAGTGACGACGGTTCTCTTAGCACTACTTTTGGTGAGCCAGGTCAAATTGAAGTCAACCCTACCAATGACGGTAAGTGGGAAGTAAACCACCAGTTCATTCACATGGACAAATCTAGAGGAGAGTTGCCGTTTGACGAAGGCTCTAAGACCTTCGACACTAAGGGAGAAGCTCTAGCATTTGCTAACGAAAAACTTAATTACTACAACAGTATGGAAGTAAATCAGGACGCAGAGGATTACGCTGCCGATCTTGATTACGGAGGCTTTGGTCAAGCACCTGGAAACGGACCAAGCCCAGAAGTTAGAGCAAAGAACAAAGCTCTAGCTAAGAGACTTGTTGAGAAGTATGCTTTTATTGAAGACGGCGGTCTAGACGAGGATGATGAAGACTACGAAGCTGCTCAGGAAATTAAAGAGCTAAATGAAAACTACCTAGACAATTTAGCTCGTACAAATCCTGCTGAATACTTCTACAAAATTGCGAATGCTGCTGAAGCTATAAATGCAAGCCCATCTGAGTTCAAACGTATGATTGAGAAACCTTATAACTATCATGACTATGTTCTTGACGCAGAAATGAACACCTGGGCTGAGGATCAGAACAATGATCACTGGCTAAACGAGATTGGTTTTGGCTCTGAAGGTGAAGGCTTTGCTCAACGTCCTGGTGGCGAAGAGCCAGCTAAAAACTATGCTTGGACAAACTATCCAAAGGGTAGAATTGATTTTACTCCTAAAGCAGCTAATAAGCCAATACGTGATAAAGTAAATCGAGCTGTCAAAGAAGCTGAAGATATTCTTCAGGGTAAAATTGATAAATCTGATAATAGAGATGAAATCCGAGATCTTCAACAACAAAAAGCTCAATTTGGTTGGGCTGCAAGATCTAAGCAATTTAAGTACCTTCCTCAAGATGGTGAACTTGCCGGCCTTGCATCTGACGTACAGAATGCCTGGGACGAGCAAGATAAAATTAACAAAGATCTTTTCTCAAAGAGCGAAGAAGATGCTAATAAAATTTTAAGTGCTCTTGGCGCAGAAGACGATGGTTATTTTGATTCGGAAAAACTTTCTGAACTTGCTGGTGACTATGACAATGAAGAACTTAGCGATCTAGTACAAAATGCTATGAGCTACAACGATGATTATCTAAATGGTCTCGCCGAAAGTGATCCATACAGCTATTACAATTTAATTGCTGATATGGCAGTTGCTAATGGGTACAACGGTAGAGAGATTAAGGGAGCTATTGAAAAACCTAGTCGCTACCATAGTGAAGTACTAGCTTATAAGCTATTCCTAGAAGCAGACAAAGAATCAGGCTTTGGACCTGGTGAATGGTTTGATACGATTGGTCTAAACAATGGTGAAGACTATGACTTCTTCCGTGAAGATAAGAGCGGTGGATTCGCCCAAGAACCAGGAACCGGTTCCGATCTATTAGAAGAGGACCCAAACGCTTTAGATCTTAAGTCTGTCGATAAAGTAGGAGGCGTAGTTTATAAAGATGCCAACGGTAACATATCTGACGTTAGGTATGGCGTCTATAAAAATGAAGACGGTACAGAATCTAACAGATGGTTTGCTAAATACGCTAATCCTGAAAATAGAAATGGACTAGGAAATACTACTAGTAAATCATTCAATAGTCCAGAGGCAGCCGAGAAATGGCTACGTAAGCAGATTGCTGACGGCAATAAGAAGCAAAACAAGGAAAAAACTGGAGGTTTGTCTGCTAAGCAGATGGAACCTGCAACTCCTGCTCAGTATGCTCTTCTACAAGAGTACGCTGATGAAAGAGTTCCAGCTGACGACCTAACTGCTCAGGCAATTACAGAAGCTCTTGCGAACAAGAACCTAACTAAGGCACAGATGAGTGCACTTATTGGCCCTATGCGTGATGCTCCGTTCAAACCGGGCGTCGACCCTAACAAGCCAAGCGACCGTGCTCTTCAGTCATTGAACAGCAAGCTTGTGACCAAGGACCTAACTCCAGAAGAAGTCAAGGACATCCTAGACAACCTACCAAACATGAACCGTGCTGAAGTAGATGCTCTAAACGACAAGCTTCGTAGAAAGAAGGATCGTCCAGAGACTATCGGCTTTGCTCAGGAGCCAGGCATTCCTGGAGAAGAGCAGTTCAACCGCGACCGTGCTGGTGACGACTTTACAGAAAGCGGACCTGCCGAAGTTGCTGGTGAGATGGATGCTTACTACAACTCTCTAAAGGGTGAGCGAATTGATGAGCTTGCAAGAAGACTTGACGCTGCAAATGAGGACACTTTCCTTATGTTAGACGGCGACAACTTGAGAGAAATGTTAGCAGAGTCAGATCCAGACAATCCAGACAATAAAAAATATGGTAAAGACTGGGCTGTAGAGCAGTCTTACATGTTTGCTTCCGATCTTCAAGATGTTGTATCTAGACTTAGAAGAGATAATTCTAGTGACTCTAGTTTGGCAGACGAGCTCGATAACCTGAGAGATCAAGTTATTAAGAGAATTGAAGATCGTGCTGGAATACGAGCAGCTCTTAGAGATCCTGACGATTTAAGAAACTTAGATCTATCTGACGTTGAAGATGAAATGGCTACTGCTAGAGAAATTTACTATTCAACAGATGCCGATAAGATTGCAGAAGCTGCAGATGATGGTTACTGGGGAGACTACAGAAGCGGTGGAGCAGAAATCAACATTGACAATGAGCCAAACGAGAATGGTAAGTACGAAGCTAGAATTACTTATGGTTCTGATAGCGGAGATTCTGCGTATGATAGGCAAGAGTTTGATGACCGCGATGACGCGATTGAGTGGGCAGCTAACGAAGCAGCTGACTATAACTCAAATCTATCTCAAAACTTCTCGGAAGCAAATCTAGAGAAAGAACTTTCAACAGCTATTGAAAATGGTACTGAGCAAGAGTTTATCGATAGAATGGCAAGGCTTTATGAGGACTTTGGTGATGCTAGAGTATCAGATGAGTTTAGATATGCTCTTAGTGATTTTGTAGATCGTGCTCAGAGAATTCTAGATAAGAAAAACCGTAAGAAAGATCAGGGTGGTTTCGCCCAAGAACCTGGCAGAAAAGGCACTCCAGTTAGGGATGACAAACTAAGTCAAAACAGCGATGGTGGTTATACTACAGACCCTTACTCTGACAGTCAGATTGAGGTCTGGTATAAGGGCGACGGTGAGTGGGAAGTAGATCACTCGTATCAATACATGGATAAAGATGCAGAATTCCAATATGACGAAGGTTCTCAGACTTTTGGTTCTAAAGAAGAAGCCCTAGCATTTGCTAATGAAAAGCTAGACTACTACAACAGCGATCTTGTTGATGAAGATGCTGAAAACAGCCGAGGTTATTATGATGATGTTAATGATGATTCTGACGGCTTTTCTCAAGAACCTGGCAACGCAGTTGTATCACCTAAGATGGGTGAGCCAGCTACTGACGCTCAGTATGACTACCTCAAGGAACTTGGTGGCAACAGAGACGGCATCGATCCAGAACTAGCTACTGCAATTCAAGATGCCCTATCAAGTAAAAACTTGACTAAGGCTCAGATGGGTGCAATGCTTGGACAACTTAGGGCTCTAAACCCTAAGGCTGGCGTCGACACCGGTAAGCCAACTCCTAGACAACTTAAGCGTGTCAAGGATCTGGCTAACTCTCTTGGTCTGACTTCTGCAGAGAAGCGTAAGCTTGGAATCACGAACCTGAACAGCAAGTCTGCTGACGAGATTCAAAGACTTATTGATACTCTAAAGCGTAGAGGTGCGAACTCCCCAAAAGCGTAACCCCCGAAAAGGGGGACCGTGGGTTCTCACAGACACCTAGTACAGAGGTAGATGCTGAATACAGTAAAAAGTATAATCCTAACCTACAAGATTATAAATCTGATGGAAAATCGGTAGTTCAGTACGTAAATACCAAAGCTCTAATTGGAGCTGAAGGTAATGAGATTCGTGAGCAGAGTACGGTAGACAGCATTGCCAAAGATCTAGAAGAAGGCATCGGCTTTAAAGAGCCAATTATAGTAGTGCTCAACCCTAAAAATGGTAAAGCATTTATTACTGAAGGTAACCATAGACTAGCCGCGGCTCGTAAAGCCGGAGTCGAGTATGTCCCAGTAAGAATTGTAAATTCTCAAGATTCTCCGGGAAATGAGACTCAACTTCGAAGAGTCGGAAAATATGTAGCTCCTAGAGAAAAGCTAGATAAAATTGCTGAAAATCAAGATACTATCTTGCCGAGAGATGTATTTTTTGATTCTGAGCTTCTTCCAGAAGACTCTGAAGGATTTGCACAAGCAGCTGGATCTGAAAGAGCCGGCAAGTTCAATGAAACAGCGGCGGAACGTAAGTTTGTAGATGCTACTACAGAGAAAGACGCTAAAAAAGACATTAGTCGTTGGACTCGTGAGGAAAACGGTCTAGTCACCGACATTTTGGAAAAGGGTGGCAGATTTACCGCTACTTTTAGCGACAAGCCTAAAGAAAAAGTAGATCTTGGAATTGACGCAAGTGAAGCTTTTAAAGAAGCTGAACGTCAAATCATGCTTAGAACCGCTGAGTTCGACACCGTTGATTACGACGGCTTTGCTCAAAAAGAAGGAAAATTTTCTAAACCTAGAAAACCTGGATTTAACAAGGTACAGGGAGATGTATTTGGAGACACTCCTATAACTCTATCTTCCGGAAACAAAATTAATCCAGGAGATTGGTATCCACTTGACAGATCTTATGAGTCGGGCACCGGGCTAGATGATTATGAAAAACATTTTGAGGGAGTCACTGGATTCACAGACTATCTCGGTGACGATATTGGTTTTGGTGAAGAACCTAGGCTAGAAAGATTTCCATCTAGGTACACTGGAGTAACTTTATTTGACATCACTGGTAAAGAAGAAGACAAAGATAAATTTATTTTTAGAACCGAAGAATTTAAAGATAACGACTACCCTGTTGAATTAGATGAAAATGGATTGTCTAAAGAAGAATACGAGATGCAAGAGGGAGATGATATTGGGTGGGAAGCTGTTGAAGCAGAGCGAATAGCTCCGGAATATGCAATTGTAACTAAAGAATCTTTAGAAAAAAGGCTTAATGCTGATCCAAAAAAACCTTTTGAAGGTGCTGAAATTGATGATTACGTGTCTTATGAAGACACTAGAGAATATACAAATAGTTCAAAATTTTTAAAATTACAAGCAGCTAGAGAGGATTTACGACAAAAACTACGTGAGCAAGCTGCCGAAGAAGATAAAAAATTAGAGTCTTCTAGAAAGTCTGTAGAGTCTTCAGACGGTAGCAGAACAGTAACACTGGAAAATAAAACTTTAAAACGTGGGGACAAGACTAAGTTTAATGTGTCTATTGACAGTGACACTCTTCCCCTAGGATTTCAGGATTTGAATAGATCAGTAACTAGCAGGTATGCAGAACCCGGTAAAGAAGTTCTTGGAAGTGATGAAGCAGAGTTTACAGGAATTACTCTTGATCAAGTAACCGGAAATCCATCCGACTCTAACACTGGACTGTATCGTATTAGTCTAAACGAATCTATTTTTGATGAAGATGCTGATGAAGAAGATGAAGAAAATGCAGATACGTTTGACGTAATTCAGGCTGGATACTATTTCCTATCTGACAACGATTTCTTTAAAATGAAGTCCGGAGATTTTGATTGGCGACAACTTAAAGCTAGAAAATCTACATTTACTCCACCAGCAGATCTGTCTAAAGGCTTATCTTCAAAAGATGTTATTACAAAAGATGAGTCAAGTGCTGCTAGAAAATATAGCACTCGTGCAGCTTATATACCTATAAATAAAGCATTAAGGACTGGTACACCTGTTCCTAAAGATCAAGAATCTGTAGTCCGTGGGCTAGACTCTTTAACTTCAAAAAATCCCCTAATAGCTTCTAGATTGTTTAGAGGAGAGTTTTTTAGTGATGGAAAAGTAGTTACACTTGGTGAATCTCGTAGGGGACTAGATGACTTTGAAAAAGCTAAAAAGGCTTTAGTCCCTGGAGCTGAATTTATTGACCCTGGCTTTATGTCAACTTCTACAGATTTAAACTCGATTGATTTATTTGTAAATCCTGTACAGGCACTCACCGGAAATCGACTTACTGGCAAATCAATAACATATGCACTTTCGCCTAAAGGATCTAAATTAACCGGATATTCTATGGGGTCTGCATTATCTAGATACGCTGAAGATGAAGTTATATTACCAAGAAATTCAAAATTTAAGGTTACTTCAGTTAAAGAAGATTCAAATGGAAACTTAACTGTAGAGCTCGACCTAGTAGAGACCCCTGACAACACTAAGTCAGATAACGTAGGTTTTGCACAAACTCCAGGTAAAAACACTCAAATACTTCCTGCTGGAGTAGATGAAGCTGGATTTGCTCAGCTTGGTGGAAAACAACCTAAGCGTCCTCACCGTATTTTAGAGGCTATAGCTTCGCTAAGCAACGCCCTAGGTCTATTTGACGAATGGAAGGGTAAGACCTCCAAGGTTCGTGAAGATGTAAACAACGTCGGCGAATTCGTAAACAACATGCGTTACGTCAAAGCCGATCTACAAAAAGCTATCGACAACTTGAAGAAGTCTAAGGGCGTTGAAGAGAAGATGGCTGCTATCTCTGAGCTATCTGCTGCAATTAAGAAAGCAAAACTTGCTGCAAGAATTGCTAAAGATCGTTGGAAGAAAAATCACCCAGAAGATCTAAAGCCAAAGAAACCAGCTACTCCAAAAGCTATTGAAGCTCCTACCGTTGATAAGGTTGCTAAAGACTTTACTGATAATTTAGATGCTGCAGACGCTGCACTAAAAGATGACAAAATTAGGGGCGGTGAAGATGTAGATGGCTTTGCTCAAACGCTTCCATCTGAAACCGTTCCAGCTAAAACTTTTGAAGAAAAGAAAGCTAAAGCCGTAGCTGATAATAAATCAGCTGCAGCCAAGATGCTTGACATTTTCCGTGAGCGTATTAAAAACCCTAGGCCATATCGTACAGGTGATTACGACAAACCATACTCTGAGTATCCTGCTGAAGACCCAATGTCTGCTCCGGTTAATCCTAGCAACATGCCATTCAACCCATCTTCAGAGCACCAATACAGTGGTATAAACCACCACGCACTTGCCGCAGCTGCAGCCGAGAGAGGATATACAGATCCAAGATGGATGTCTGTAGCTCAGGCTAAAAAAATGGGCGCAAAGATACGTGATGGTGAGCAGGGTGTTCGGATTATGACATTCCGCACTATTGAAAACGAGGATACCGGAGAACGTGTACTTGTTCAGACTCCTGTGACTGTGTTTAACGCAGCTCAGATGGATGGATTAGAGCCATACAACCCTAAGCAGCAGCAAAAAATGACAGCTTCTCAGGCTTTGGAATTCGTTCTTGGTAGATTTGCTGAAGCTGAAAAGAAGCGTGGTGGATCTGGAAGACTAAAGGTCTACGAAGATCTGATTGGTATTGAGACAAAAGAAGGACCTAATAAAGGAAAACCTATAACTCCATTCTGGTCTGTAAGTGAAGGTGTTGAATCAATTAGGCTTCCGGATAGAAGTAAGTACGATAGTCCGGAGGATTATCTATACAGTCTATTCCACGAACTTGCCCATGCTAGCGGAACTAGACGTAGACTTGGAAGAGAAGGCCATCTTGCTGGAAGAGGTGTTACCGATCCGCAAAGAGCTAGGGAAGAAGCTGTGGCTGAAATTGCATCACAGCTGTTACTACAGCGTCTAGGAATTAACCATGATCCAAATAGAACAGCTGAGTACCTAAAATCTCACCGCTTAAGTGACGCTGAAATAACTAAAGCTATGGCCGAAGCAGAGATAGCTGTAGATTTTGTACTAGGTAATGATGTTCTTCCTCCATGGATTAACAGCTCTGTTGACATGATGGAGCAGGCTGGTGTTCCAGGATATCCTGGCCCACGTAGCTGGAACCCTGACACGAACTTAAGACCAGAGGATGCTCCTTCTGCTTATCCGCCTGGAACCCCGGGATCTGATGAAAACCCAGAAATAACTGGCTTTGCTCAAAAGCCTGGTGGTAAGAGTCGTACTGGTAAGAAAGTCGTTTCTGACAGCAAAACTGCCACAGAAAAAGTTATGGCCGGCCTGTTTGAAAAGATTAAGCAGGGCGAGACTCCTTGGCGTAAACCTTATAAAGAAGGCGAAAAGTACGCTGGTATGGGTCTGCCTAGAAACCCATCTTCTAAGCATATCTACTCTGGTGTTAACGCAATGGCACTTAGATTTGCTCAAGAAGAAAACGGGTACAGCGATCCTAGATGGATGACCTATAAGCAGGCAGAGCAGATGGGTGGTCAAGTCCGTAAGGGTGAGAAGGGTACATTCATTCTTGTTCCTATGCGTATAGTCCAAAAGGATGAGAAAGACCCAAATAAGACTAGATCATTCACCATGTTCAAAGCTATGGCAGTATTCAATGCTGAACAGATTGATGGTCTAAACTTGCCTGATCTTTCTACAGAATCTCTTCCTAAGATGACTCCACTGGATGCACAAGAGTTTATTGTTGAAAGATACAAGAAAGCTATGGCCGCTAGAACTGGAAAAGCACCTAACGTCACTCACAAGTACGTTGGAGTTGGCGGTGCTCACCAAGCACCAAGCTGGGGAACTATCTCTGACCAAGTGACCCTTCCTAATCTAGAGCAGTTTGAATCTCCTGAAGATCTGTTTGATACCATTGCCCATGAGCTGGTACACAGCACTGGTCATCCAAATCGCTTAGATAGATCAGATCTAACTAAAGACTATGAAACAGATCTAGAGTCCAGAGCTAGAGAAGAACTTATTGCTGAAATTGGAGCCGCTCTTCTAGGTAATATGTTTGGCGTTGATGCAGTATTTGATAATAGTGCAGCTTACGTTCAAAGTTGGCTAAAGCACCTAAAATCTAACCCAGATGAGATCATTAGCGCAACTAGCCAGGCTCAAAAAGCTGTAGACTATATTCTTGGGACAGAGCTCGGAGACTGGAGCCCTCTGGACGGATATAGTATTGGAAACGCTGTTCAAAAATCTACTGATGAATCCAAAGATGAGGAGTAAAAATGGCTGAAAAAGAAATGCCAGAAGACCCAGATATGCCTAAGCAATACACAGAAGATGACCCAGAATACTGGGCTCTTATGGCTAGAATCATTGGAAATCCGGTTCCGGATTATGAAGACGACTCCGATGAAGTTGATGAAAACGGCGTCTACCGTGGTAAACCAGAATAGTCACTTTTACAATAGAAGTGTACAATAAATATAAATACTATCAACAGCAGGACTTTTAGATGATCACATTAATCGGCCAATCTGGGTCTCAGCTCCTATTTACGAGCGACCATCATGGTGTAGTTGTCGATACTGACTTCAACATGGTTGTTGAGTCAGGTGTTCCCGAGGAGTTATTTTCTTCTAGAAAATGGGAAAAAGCCGATCGGAATCTTTACTCAAATGAAGCATCTCTTGCTAATATAGCACTCCAAACTTTAGATGCAAAATCTATAACAGCTGCTGCTGGACGTATGTATACAATTCCTAAAGCTGCTCAGGCTGAAGCTAAAAAAGCACTTGAGTGGCGTAAAGAGCACAAGCGTGGCGGCACTCCTGTTGGCCTTAACACTGCTCGTATCTTGGCTCGCGGCGGACAGATAGGTCTACAAAAAGTCCGCCATATAGCAAAATATTTCCCGCGTCACGAAGTTGACAAAAAGGGTAAGGGTTGGAAGCCTGGCCAAGACAACTTCCCTTCTAACGGACGAATAGCGTGGGCGCTGTGGGGCGGGGATTCCGCTTGGCGTTGGGCCGCTGACATTGTAGAGCACGCAGATCCTAAAGCTATGAAAGCTGATGGATACTTAATGTCTCAAAATCCAGTTGATCCATTTAAAAATGCTTTTGACTTGGAAGAAAATTATGGCCCAGAATTTATGGCTAGAGTTTGTTTGGATGGGTCTGGATTAGATCGTCTATACAAAGTTGACATTGATGGGCAAGTCTACGTTTGGGATAACGACTGCTGGGATGACATGGGTAATGTTGACCACGATGTTTGGGACTATGACGAGCAGCTTGACTTTGAAGATGACGGCATAGAAAAAAGTCATATATTAATAGATCCTTCGTCTGCTGTACTGATGGCAGCAAGACTTGCAAGTAGTCCTTATGGAAAAGTTTCTGTTTTTGACCTAGATAAAGACGAAGCTATGCTAGCTGCCCGATCAATTCCAGAAGAAGACTGGGAGATGATTGATCTTGGTATGGTTGCTGCTGGAGAAGGCGGTATGGGTACGCCTGGCTATACTTCAAAAGAACGTTCGGCAAATGTTGCAAAACAACCTAGGGCTGCTGGTGGAAGATTTGGTAGCAAAGGCAATACTGGAAAAACTACTGCTGGAAAGCAAAGTGTTGCACCAGGACAGCAAGGTGCAACACCTCAGGGTGCTGAAGCTTCCAAAGGTAAGCCTGGGGGAATTAGTCTAGAAGAGCAAAGAAAGAGAGCCGAATCTGGGCTACCTCCACAAGAAATACTTGAAGGTCCCCTAGATACTTCTGGAATTCTTGGTGAACCTCGTACTCCAATAGATAGACCAAACGCTAGAATTTCTGGCACACTTCCTGCAATGACTAAGGAAGATCTACACCAAGTTCTTTATGACTTCCCGGCTTGGGTACAAAGCCAACGTGCTTCTTATTCTCCAGGAGACTACAAAACTCCTATGACAAGTGCTGGAGATGAAAAAGAAGAGCGAATAGAATCTTATGATCACCCGCTTCTAAAAAAGTGGCGTGCTTCAAAACAACGCGATGAGATGCAACCAGAGACTGACAATAACTGGGCATCTCCTGTTGTTGCTTCTGCAATGGTTGCAGCACCTAATACTCCAGCTGAAATAGCTGAAGCTCAAAAGCCTGCAACTGATGCGGTAACAGAAACTCAAAAAGACGAGGCTAAGCCAGAAGGCGCACCTAAAAGTAGTCCAACCCCAAAAGATCCAGGAAAGCCAGTCCAGCTAACTCCTGAAACTTCTGACGTTCAGCCTCTATATTTTGCTATTGTTGCTCCGGACGACCCTCAGGCTGTGCTAGATCTTGTAAGTATGGTGCCAGCTAGCTCAACGTCTACGGCTCCTATGATTTACCGTCGTTTAGATAAGAAGTGGGTTCGTGACGAAAAAACTCTTTCTGATCTTAAGTCAGCAACTCCACCACCTGTAGTCCCACTTGATTCCGCAACTTTAAATGATGTTCTAAAGCAAGTAGATGGAATCACTGCCTCTGCAGCGTATCTTCAATACGAGATGATGGTTCTTTGGGGTCCTAGAGAAGAAATTCTTGTTGCAGCCGGTGGCTTAGATCGCAACCGTGGTAACGCAGAAGAATTACGCCGCTACTGGACTGTTGGTAAGGGTGGTCTAAAGATTAGATGGAACACCAAGGGTGACTGGACTCGTTGCGTAAGACAACTTGAAAAATACCTAGGCCCACGTGCTAAAGGTTACTGTGCTCTACGCCACAAAGAAATGACTGGCATGTGGACCGGAGACAAGCGTCATAGAGAGATGTATGGTAGAAAAGGCCGTGGCGGTAACAAAGCTATGTTTAGTAGCGATGTCATTAAATCAAGCGAGATGGTTATAAACTCGTTAGAACTTTTAGCCCGATCAAACAACGCTAAACAAAGACTTGGACTTCTTGCGGCTGCTCCTTTAGTAGCGGGCGGAAGTGGGTCATCATTTAGAATTCCGCTAGTTATTCCTGAAGGAAAAGAGACTGGAGACGGGCGTACTTTCCGTAAAGGTTCTATAACTATGCGTGAGCTGCCACTTCCTTTGCTGTGGCAAGTTAGAACTTCAGATGGACACAATGGGTCCGTCGTAGTCGGTCGTATTGACCGAATGGAGCGTACAGAAGAAGGTATTGGAAACGCGTTTGGCGTATTTGATACCGGCGAGTACGGGCGTGAAGCCGAACGTCTGGTTCGCAACGGATTTATCCGTGGCGTATCAGCCGATATGGATCAGTTTGAAGCTGAAGAAGAGAAAAAGAAATCGGACTCTAAAGCTAAGACTGAGAACGACATCGATATCGATGACGACAAAAAAGTTGGTGGAGACAAACTCACTATCAACAAAGCTCGGGTAATGGCAATCACTATGGTGCCAAAGCCCGCGTTCCAAGAATGCAAGATCTTCCTATTAGAGGAAGCAAACCCCCAGGAGGAAAGTATGATTCCAAAAGATGGAATTTATGCCGAAGACCTGGATTCTCCAGAATCAGCATCGCTTGTTGCATGCGCTGTAGTTGCTGGAGCTATCCCGGTTGTGCCACCTGCTGAATGGTTTAACAATCCTAAGCTAAGTAAACCTACCCCTATCACCGTTACTGACGATGGTAGAGTCTTTGGTCACATTGCAGCTTGGAACGTTGATCATATCGGTTTGGTAGCCGGCACCAAACCTCCCCGTAGCAAGAGTAACTACTCTTACTTCCACACTGGCGTTGTTCGCACTGCCAATGGTAAGGATGTACCAGTAGGTCAACTCACGCTTGCGGGAGGCCATGCCCCACTAGAAGCTAGCGCACTAGACGCCGTTAAGCACTACGACGACACTGCATCAGCAATTGCTGACGTACATGCCGGAGAAGATGCACATGGTATCTGGGTCGCCGGTGGACTTCGCCCATCCGCAACCCCTGAGCAAGTACGTGCACTTCGTGCATCTGCTCCTTCAGGTGACTGGCGTCCAATCCGTGGCTCACTTGAGCTTGTAGCTGTCTGCCAGGTTAATGTTCCTGGCTTCCCAATCGCCCGTGCCCGTGTCGCATCAGGTGCTGTAATGGCCCTTGTTGCAGCTGGTGCTCGCCCTCTAGCTGAACTAAAAGCTTCTGAACTTTATGGTCCAGATGCTCAGGTTGCCGCAGCTAAAGCTAGGTTTGACGCATTCCGTAGCGAAAGAGCAGCTGTTCTTTCCGCCAGGAGTGCTGAATTGTCAAACAAGGTTTATGGTTACGTTGACAACTTTGCTATTACCAAGGCAGAGCGCGATGCAGCCGTAAAGAAGCGTCAGGCTCTTCCAGACGGAGCATATCCTATTCGTAATGAAGAGGATCTGAAGAATGCTATTCAAGCATTCGGCCGTGCAAAAGAATCTGAAAGAAACAAGGTTCGTCGCCACATTATGCGTCGTGCTAAGGCTCTTGGCAAAACAGATCTAATCCCAGAGAAGTGGCACAAGCAACACGTTGCTTCTACTTCAGAGTCAATCACAGCTTCAACCCAGCCGAATGAACTTCGTGCTCGTGTTGCAGCGGCTGTGGAGGCCCTGGGAAAAACTGATGCGGTTGGTCCTGTAAATCCTCTCCCTACTGTTCCTGTTAAGGCAGATAAACCTCTCGGGGTTCAGCCTAAAGACAAGCCAGTAATGGAGAAGCAACCAGTGGATGAGCGTCTTACTCAAGAAGAAATTGAGCAGAAGGTTATTGAAGAAGTTAAAAAAGACTCCGACATAAGCCCTTATGCTCAAGATGGAGATAAGTACGTCCCTGGTAAGAACCAACCGCGAGACGAGTATGGAAAGTTCCGTAAGGTACTAGCCAGACTAAAACTTAACCTAGGTGTTGCTGGTCTAGAGAGTGTAGCTAGAAAAGTGGCTCAGGCAGAAGGTTATACAGAAATTGGTGACTATGGTACGGCTGCTAAAGCCGCGTCAGATCTCATTGGAACTGTTGATCGTCTTGACACTGGAGCCTTAAATGCTAAATCTCTAGAAAACATACGTTTAACTACGCAAGAACTAGGTAAAACAATTGCCAACCTGCCACTACCATTTAAGGATCCAAACGCGAAACTTAGATATAGTGACCTCCCCCCTGTTCTGAAAGATCTACTTGATGATATGACAAGCAGGGTTGAGCAAAAGATTGGTTCAAAGGACGCGGATATCGCTACCCAAGAAATTCGCTCCTTTAAGTCAGGATCTAAGCTATTTGGACAATCTGATATATCCAGAGAGTTCAACAAGCTTCTAAGGCTTCTGACCTAAATAATAAACAACTAAAAAACAGGGTAAAATAAGTCTGGGTAGAGTGCCTGCCGCATGGTGCGGTAAGTCCCTTTGCTTTGGACCGAACAGCAAGATGTGTGAAATACACACATCTAAACAACTATCCTAGGAGGATACGTGGACCACATTAAATCTCAGGTCGATGGACTGGCAGAGCTAAGCGACGAGCAAGTTGCCGCTCTACAGGAATCAATCGTCCGTGAATTCGAATTGGTCGAAGGTAAAGAAACTACTCCTGAGGTTGTTGACGCTATGACGTCACTTGCCGACATGTTGGACACCGTACGCGGTGAAACCAGTCGTCGCGAGGCCGCTAAAGAAGAGCTTGCTGCTCGTGCTGCCGAAGCGACTATGCGTGTTACTGGCGAGGACGGGGAGGCTCCAGTTGGCGATATGCCAGTTGAAGAAGCTCCAGCTGAAGAAACCCCAATGGAGGAAGCTCCAGTGGAGGAAGTCGTAGAGACTCCAGCTCAAGAGGACGAGGAAAAGAAGAAGGCTTACTCAGCCGAAACCTCGGACGCATCAATGACTCAGGTTGAAGGATCTGAACTATCAACCGAAGAACCCCAAACAACCACTACCGCTGACGAAGTTCAGCAGGAAGAGCAGGCCCCAGTGACCGCAGCAGCAGAACAGCCTTTCGAGGCCCCAGCTGATCGCCAGCCTGTAATCGAAGTTAAGGAAGCTCCAGTAACTATTACTGCTGGTGCTGACATTCCTGGTTACAGCGCAGGATCAACCATTGCTGACATGAGCGAAGTAGCAGTAGCTATGGAGAAGAGAATTCATTCTCTACGTCGTGTCAACGGTGGAGACGGAGAGCAGCACATCGTTGCATCCGTAACAACCGAATACCCAGAGGCTCGTACTCTAACTACCGATGCAGAAGCTAACGCTTTGAAGATCGCTGCAGTTGCAGGACCTGAGGCACTTGTTGCTTCTGGTGGTCACGCAGCTCCGTTCGAGGTTAAGTATGACATCTACTCGATCGGTTCAACCAACGTTCGTCCTCTACGCGATGCTCTGCCTCGCTTCCAGGCTGACCGTGGTGGTATCCGTTTCGTTACTCCACCTTCATTCGCAGCTGGCACTTATGCTAACGCTGTTGGTGTATGGACTGCAACAAACGACTCAGCTACTACTCCAAGCCCAGCCACCAAGACCAGCTTGACTGTTTCAGCTGCTGCTGAAAACACCAAGTCAACTGACGCTGTAACCCTACAGCTACAGTTCGGTAACTTGATGACTCGTGCTTACCCAGAGTTGATCGCTCGTCACAACGAGTTGGCTCTAGTACAGCACGCTCGTGAAGCTGAGCAGAACCTACTCAGCCAGCTAACCAACGGTTCTACTGCTGTTACTACCACTAACCTAATTGGTTTTGGTCGTGACTTCCTAGTACAGATCCGTCGTGCAGCTGTTGCTTACCGTAACCGTCACCGCATCGACCCAAACACCCAGCTTCAGGCTTTCATTCCTGAGTGGGTATACGATGCAATGGCAGCTGACCTAACCTTGGCAATGCCAGGTGATGGCACTCTATCAGTTTCTAAGTCAGAAATTGATGGTTACCTATCGCACAGCAACGTAACTCTAGTATCATCTCCAGACATGACCGTCTTCGGTTCACAGAGTGCTGCCGCACTTCTTGAGTTCCCAGACGAGTTTGACTGGTACCTATTCGCCGAGGGTACATTCTTGTTCCTTGACGGTGGAACTTTGGACCTTGGAATCATTCGTGACAGCACTCTTGTTGGCACAAACGACTACAAGATGTTCATTGAAACATTCGAGGCTGTTGCAAAGGTTGGTATTGAGTCTCTCAAGATCACCTCAACCATCAGCATCAACGGTGTAGCCGCAGCTCTGCGCGACACCACTGGCAGCACTGCCGCAGCTACTATCGAGCTTTAATCGATAAACCCCTAGTTGTTGGGGTGGCCCGTCAAAAGGCCGCCCCAGTAACTGGACTACAGACTTTAAATTAAGGATTAAGAATGGCTCTTCCTAAGAATGGCGTTGCAGAGGCAGGAAAAATTGTGCCCTCCGCTTTTGGCTTACTTGCCGTAGTAAAGCCAGAGAATTCAGCAGATGAGGATCGCTGGATTCGTGGATTCTCTCAGGAGTATGAAACTACTGTAGATACCCTAAAGAACTGGGATGATACAGATACCACCAGCTATACACTTGTAAACAACGCGACTGTAAATTACTACGACGAAATCAAGCCGTTCTTCATTGAGCTAGAAGAAGTTAGATCTACTTTAGGTTTTTCAGGAATAGATCGTGTTGCTCGTCTAAAGCGTCAGCTAGAGGGCGTAACGCAGAAAGCTTTAGAGCGAGAGTTATGGCACGGAGACATCCGTATTGGTGAAAGTCATGACAACAAAGCTTTAATTGATGGGGCAACAGTTCTTAACTCTGGAGCCGCACTTTCACCAAAGCGTGCACTTGCTCTACTAGAGCACTCAATTGCTACTGTCTCTCACGGCGGTGAGCAGGGGATTATCCACGCTACTCGCGACGTTGTTGCTCTTCTGTCGAGCAACTCAAATATGCTTTTCCACGAGAAAGATAAGGACCACCTACAAACCATGGGTGGTACTCCAGTTATCGTTGGAAGTGGTTACACAGGTCAAGGACCGCTCAGCGTTACTGACGGGACACAGACTGCATCAGCCACAAACAAATGGATTTACGCCACCGGCACTGTTCGAGTTTACTTGGGCAAGATCGATGTTGTAAACGACAACTTGGCCCAGGCTTATGATGTCGCAGGAAACCAAAATGACATGAGGCTAAAAGCAATTCGCCCAGCGGCGGTTTACTTTGGAACCTCGATACACCTTGCTGTTCGCGTCGACTTGACCGCAGCATAACCAACAACTCAATCAATTAAGTAAGAAGGAGAAAAGGCAATGCCTACTCAAGATTATGCAGCCAGCATCCAAGGTGTGTCAATCCGTGTCACCCGCTTGGACGCATCTGGCAACTTGATGACGGGTCCGGGTGACAGCTACGTAACGTCTGCTTTCATGCGCCTGTCATTTACACCTGAATACGAAGAAGGTGACGAGATCACTGAGAAGTCCGCTAACGGTACTGTTTGCGTAACTTACAAGTCTCCAGACACCCTAAAGCGTATCACTATGGAACTTGCGATTTGTGAGCCAGACCCAGAGCTAACCTCTCTGCTATCTGGTGGTCTACTACTTCGTAAGAACCTAGGAACCTTTGCATCAGCTAACAACCAGTCAATCGGTTGGGCAGCTCCAGGCGTTGGAGATGACCCAGCAGGTAACGGTGTTGCCATTGAAGCTTGGTCATGGGCTATCAAGAACGGTAAGAAGTCTGGAACTCTTCCTTACTTCTACTGGGTATTCCCATACGTTAAGCTACGTCAGTCAGGCGACCGCGTTATTGAAAACGGTCTACTAGCCAACACCTTTGAAGGTTATGGTCTAGGAAACCCTACTTTTGCATCCGGTATTGACGGCCGTTGGGAGTTCCCAACTGCAGCTGAGCGTCCATACGCTTATGCACGTTCAGCCTGGGCTCCAGTAGGTCTTAATGGATTCTACACTTGGAACTACGCTGGTGAAGGCGGTGCCGAACTTGGTGCTCCAAACTACCGTGCTGTCGAGTCGCTTGATGGTATTAACTACAAACTATCGACTGTGGCAATTACTACTGCTGGTGCGATCACTTTGGCTACTACAGAAAGCCACACTTACAGTGTTGGTGACAGCCTAACGGTAGCTAACGCAGACGCAACTTACCTAGTAACTAATAAAGCTGCTACCACTTCTACCGTAACGCTAACTCTTGCAGCTGGCCACGGTGTAGTAGTTGGTGACAAAATTGTTGTTTCTATTGGTGACAGCGCATTTGATGGTACTTACGGTGTAGCTACAGTGTCAACTAACGACATCACCTACGCTAAGACCAATGCTGCTGCTGTAACTAGCGTTGCAGTTAACAGCTCGTCTGCTGTAGTTACTCGTAGCATCTTCAACGGTACATTCACTGCTCTTGCAGGTACAACTGGAACTAGCGTTGCTGTTGCTCGTCGTGCTGCAATTACATCATGTACTGCTGCTGGTACTACAGCTACCTACACCGCTGCAGCCCATGGTCTAGTTACTGGTCAACTTGTTACTGTTACCGGATTCGTAACTAACGCAGCATTCAACATAACTGCTGCAGCCATTACTGTGACTGGTGTTAATACCTTTACTGCAACCATTTCGAGCACTACTGCTACTGAAACAATTGCAGCTACTGCACAGGTAACACGTGGAAGTGCGATCACTACCCTCAGTGCTCTATTTGGTGCTAGTGTGTCATCGGCTGCTGCAGGTACTGCATCAACCACTGGATTCAACGTCCCAGGTAACGTCAACTACAACCCTGACCTACCTCTTGACCGCGTAATCAAGTCAAACGAGGACCCAACCTCTTAATAAACGGTTAGGAACGGGCGGCGCGTTACAGTGATATTCACAAAACGCGTCGCCCGCTTCACTAAGGAGAATATTCAATGACAGCTTTATGGGTAGAACCAGCCGATCTAGGTTACTACGCAAGTACTGAGTTTGCTCAGGAAGCCTGCGAAGTTGCATCGTATTTGATGTGGACTATGTCAGGCCGTAAATATACTGGCGAAGTCACTGTCACTGAAAGATACGTCTGTGCTAAGCGTGCGTATCGTATGGGTCCTTCTTCTAAAAACTACTATGCCACTTTAATTTCTGGTGAAGTTTACAATATTCCGATTACTGATTTTCAAGAATATGCTGAATTGGTATCGGATGGTCTCTCTCCCGAGTCACGCATAAAATTACGTGGCAGACCGGTAACAAAGGTGCACTCAGTTCGTATTAGAACTGGAGATATCCTGAGTGAGGATAGTTACTATTTGGTAGATCACTCGACACTTCAAGCTGCAGCTGGAGTCCCCTGGACTCCCTGCAACGTTGAAGTTACTTACACTTATGGATCACCAATTCCTACTGCTGGAAAAATGGCTGCTCGCACGTTGGCTATTGAGCTTGCCAAGCTGTGGGCTGGCGATGACGACTGCATGCTGCCTCAGCGTATTACTTCTATTTCTCGGCAAGGTGTGTCTTATACACTGCTCGACAGCCAAGATTTTATTGAAGATGTAAGAACTGGTTTATATGTAGTAGATCTATTCTTAAAGTCTATAAATCCAGACAAAGCTAGAGCCAAGGCTAGAGTATTTAGCCCTGATGTTCCTAGAGGTCGTAGGTATACCAGAAAAGATCTAGTCCTTGCAACAAATGCAGACACAGATATAAACGTAATTAGAGAAGCAACTACAACTTGGACATCTGCTGGAAAAGCAAGCGTAGATGTAAGCTTGTTCTTTGATGAACCGGACTGGATACCAAGTGTAGTTTTAAGAAGCTACTCTGGGTCTAAAACTGTAGAAATATCTGCTTCTGACATCACACTAAATAACGGTGCGCAAACCGTATCTTTCCCAGTCACATACAAAAACGCATGGGGTGCGTTAGGTATGGTAGACCCGGGTACATGGACTCTATACGCTACTAAAACCATTGCTGGTGTAGAAACCGTATCAGAGATTGAGACTGGAAACCTCCAGATCAAGTTATATAGCTAAGAAAGTAGGACAGTATGTCAGTTCAGACAAACTTCCGTGCTGTCGACATGCTCGGCGGTGTGAAGGCTGCAGAAGTTGTAGTTGCTCCTAAAAAAGTAACTCCAAAGCCAGCTTCTAAAAAGGTTGAAGAGCCAGTGGCCGTAGTTGAGCCAGAGGTTGTAGTCGAACCTGTAGTAGAAGAGCCAGCTGTAGTCGTAGCAGATGACGAGGAAGTAGCAGAGTAACAAATGGCATTAGCGGTAGATATATCAAACGTTTCTGAAGACGCGCTTGCGTTAAAAGAAATGCTAGATGGTGTTGTTGAACGAGTGGCTACTATATACCAGTCGTATAACGTACCCCTACCCGCTAGACGCTATTGGACCTTTGGTACTCCAATTGTCGATTGCGAACAAATGGTGGTGGCCGTGCAACAACTTTATTTAGGCCCTCCTGGTGATCAAGCAAGTAGGCCCCAGCGTTGTAATACAACCAGGACTGTTGTTATGAATATCATGATTGCACGCGCCGTCCCCATTGTTGGACAAAACGGACGTCCACCAACAGCAGAGCAGATCGAGAAGTCTGGTCACATTTCTGCGGTTGATTCGTGGGTTCTTATGCAAAGTATTAATTTATTAGATCAGTGGGATGAGACTGGTTTTGGTGTTGGCGTTATTGCTACATTGGAGGCTCCGTCAGCTGAAGGTGGCTACCAAGTAATAAACCTTCAGGTGACAATGGCGGTTCCATAAAATGCCATATTACATAATACCTGACAGCTGGCTTACGTACAGCCTGGGTCAAAGTAAAAGGATTGCTAAAAGAACTATTGCTAGGGGTAAAGGTTTTGGCGGCAATCCAGTTTCTAGGGGTTCTAGATCTGTATCGACCGGAATTACATATTCATTTAAAGATGTAATTTTTTATGAGCCTGTAATTCAAACATTTTTGCACGCACCGAATGGTGCTGTTGGCCGTTGGCTAACAGTACAAGGAACTAAAGTTGTTGCCGGTGCAAAGGCCCAGGTGGGTGTCAGAACCGGTCGGCTTAGAGAGTCTATTAGAATTCAAGACCATAGGCCAATGGTTGGTGGGCAAATAATGAAAATTGGGTCAACAGTCAATTACGCCTACGTCCATCACGAGGGTATGAAACCTAGGATTATCACTCCAAAAGGTACAACTAAAACCCTTCGGTTCAGGACGGGTGCCCGTATTATCTATAGCAAACGTGTGGTTCACCCTGGATTTAAGCCAAATAGGTATTTGAAAGATAGCCTAAGATTAATAGATGGAGTTAAATAACTTTAACTTCATGTCCACATTCAATACTAAATTAAGGATACTGTAATTATGGCCAGATTCAAGGACTTTGGTGGATCAGTAGATTCAAATGCTGAACCAGTAAAATTCAAACTTTTCAACGAAGAGTTCACTTGTGTTACTCAACTTCAGGGCAAGGTTTTGTTAGACCTTGTTGCTGATTCAGGATCAGAAGATCCAGCAAAAACTGCAGCAGTTATGACCAAGTTCTTCAAGACCGTTCTGCTTGACGAAAGCTACGAACGTTTTGATGCACTTCTAAATGACAAGGAAAAAATTGTTCCTGTGGAGACTTTAGCCGAGATCGTCTCATGGCTGATTGAGGAATACTCAGACCGCCCGATAGAGCGGCCATAGGGTTAATCGAGTGGGGGCTCGACTTATGGCCGTATGTAAACGGTAAGTGCATATTTAACGGAATTAGACTAGAAAGTTTGGAGGCATCTGACATGCTAGACGTACTCCATTATCTGCTAGAAGATGCTTTTGATGTAAGTTCCGCAGAGCAATCTCAGGCAAGAGATCAACTAAGAACTACCCTCTACAAAGATTTCTACAATAAATCTTATAAATATGCTGCTAAAAAGAAAAATGCTGGCTTTGATACAGCTAGCGGGGTAGATGATCTTCAGTTTGCTGAAGAGTCATCGTTTTCTACAAAAGATGATGATTCTGATATTAAACCGTTTAACCCTAGATACAAAGAACCAGTTAAGGCCTACACTCCTCCAACTGAAGTAGGCCCGAATTTAGACGATCCGTTTAACGGAATACTAGATGCGCCAATAGGGTAGGTGATGATAAATGGCAGTCGTAGGTGAAGCTCACGTCATAGTCCGTGCGATAACAAACCGTGTAAAAGGTGACATTCGTAATGGATTTAGAGGGTCTGAAAGACTTGGCTCTGAAGCCGGTCAAAAGATAAGTGGTGCTTTTTCTAGAGCGTTTAACGCGGCTAAGCAAGACGGAGTATCTTTCTTTGGCCGAGTTTCTAAAGGACTAGAAGCTTTACGTCCGGGGTCTAAGCAAGCCTACGACGCCTTTGCATCTCTACAACGTAAGTTTTATGGTTTTGGAACCATACTTGGCGGTTTAATTGGTGGTATCGGATCTCTAGGTAACGCCATACTTGCTTTAGCTGGTGCATTAGCTGGAGCAGCACCATCCATGATAGCTCTTGGTGGGGCTATGGTTGCACTAAAACTTGGTGGCATGGTTGGTAAATTTGCTCTAAAAGGTGTAACCGAAGCTGCTGCTGCTTTAACCAAGGAACAAAAAGGACTTGGTAAAACTGCCAGAGAGATATCTGAAGACTTACAGCAATTAGCATTTGATGCTGAAGAAGCAGCTTTAAGCGAGCTTCGTGCTGGTATGTCTCTAGAGGAAGCTAGAGAACGTCTTGCAATGGTTCAGGATTTGCCGCCTAACTCTAGAGTTAGACGTGAAGCAGAACTTGCTTATGCTGAAGCAGATCTTAATATGCGTCGAGCAATTGATCGCAATAAAGATTTACAGGAGCAGCAGGCTAAGGGGTCTGCTGGATTTGGTAGAACTCCTATAGAACAAGCCATGGTTGGCTTGAATATATATCAAAAAAACTTTGCTAAATTCTTAGCCGGCCTATCTAAAAACATGACAAGACTACGTCTTGTTGCTGCTAAGGGATTGCTCCCACCTCTACAAAATGCTTTAGGTTTAATAGTAAAACGTGGTATGCCGGTCTTTGAAAAAGGTGTATCGTCTATTGCTATAGCAATGGGTAAAGCTGCAAGATCTTTTGCTCACATTATTACAAGTGCGCAGAATCTAAAAGCCGTCAACTCTGTTATGCAAATGTCTGCTCACTTTATAGAGCAAATGGGCAAGCCTTTAGGAAACATATTTGCAATTCTAGTTCTACTGCTCAAGCAAGCCGCGCCTTTGCTGAGCATGTTTACCAAGTTCTTAAACAAAAAAACTAAAGGATTTTTAGCCGATCTTAGACTAAAAGAGTCTACCGGAGAGCTTAGAAAGTTTTTCTTACAAGCCGGACGTTTAACTGCCAAACTTGGTGCAATTATTGGAAACTCTTTTGGTGCTTTTAGTGGAATCATAAAATCTTCGGTAGGTAAAAACTCTGGTGGAGAGATGCTTCTTGATTGGTTTAAAGAAGTAACTGGCAAATGGAAAGTTCTTAGAAATAGCCCGGAGGGTATTGAAAAGATGCGTAAGAGCCTATTTATGGGGGCTCAAAACGCTAAATCATTCCTACAACTTATAGGAACAATGGTAAGAACAATATTTGGTGCTTTACAAACTCCAAATCTTGGTGAATTTTTTGCTGTTTTACAAAAAGGCATGCCGGCTCTTAAAGATATGTTTGAAGAAGTTGGATCTGCGCTTCCTGTATTTGGTGAGCTTGTAGTAAATATTCTTAGGTTCCTGGGTGCTTTTGCTCAATCGGGTGCTGTTGTTGAATTCTTTAAGATCTTAAATGGTGCAGCAAAAATGCTTGCAAACTTTATGGAAAAACCTATGGTAAAGGCATTCTTTAAAGCAACTGCAAAGATTCACGCATTTGCACTAGCTTTTGGTCTTCTTGCTATTTATGGTGGTAAAGGCTTAGACGTACTTGTTGGCGGTATGGGTAAGCTTACAGAAAACTTAAATAAGGTTGCTCAGCACCCAATTTTGGCTTTCATGACTGCGCTTGCTGGTTTATTTATATATTTATACAACACTAACGAAGACTTTAAAAACTCTATGGATGCAACCTGGAAAACTATCCAGGACACAGTTAAGCCAATACTTGATGTAATAAATGTAGCAATGCAGCAATTTGCAAAAATACTATCTAGTGAAATTACTGCTGGTGTAGATAAACTTGTTGGCCCTATTGGAAATCTTGCAACTGCTTTGATGGGATTAATTCCGCCTATCATGGAAGCGATAGTTCCTGCAATGGAATTCCTTGTTGACACCTTAGTATTGGTAATACGTTATGGAGCAGATCTAACTGCGCAACTTTTAGACTCCTTAGTCCCAGTTATAAAACTTGTAGCGGAACTATTTGGAATGCTTGTCGGATCACTAGGACCTGTAGTTGATCTATTCTTAAAAGACTTTATACCGGTTATAGCTAGCGTAATTTCTCAGATTATTAATCTTGTTGCAGTTTTGATAAAAGATTTTACTCCTGTATTTAAAGCAATAATTGATGCAGTTGGACCTCTTATTGCAATATTTTCTGACATGGCTGGAACCTTACTGCGGGAACTAGCCGATTCTTTTGCTTTATTAATTGCTGCATTTACTGGTAGGGATAGCGGACTAAACGGCGTTGTTTCTGGATTAGTAGATATATTTACACTTTTAGGAAAAGTACTTGCAGACACAATCGTTCCTATATTTGATTCTTTAGTTCAGCACGTTTTTCCACTATTTAATGACATGGTTGCTCAGCTGGCTCCAGTGCTTATACAGATGGTAACTGACTTCATGCCAATACTTGCCGAGATCCTTAAAGCTGTTGGTACTGTTATTACTCAAATTGGTAATGCTGTAATACCTGCACTATCTGGAATAATAAGTGCTATTATTCCTGTCGTTGTTGGATTACTAGAAACAGTGATGCCTATAGTAGATTCTCTTGTCACTGCTGTTTTAAATCCTTTACAAGAAATTATTCCAGCAATTACTCCGTTAATTAGTACAATTGCCCTTGCAGTTCAAGATGTACTTAAATCTATAATGCCATTTATAGATGAGTTAATGCCAAGTATTATGTCTCTGCTTGGAATGCTAGGTCCAATTATTAGTGCCGTAGTTGGCGTTATAGAACCTTTAGCCGATATGTTTATAAGACTTATTCCTCCAATTATGTCTGTTATAGATCTTCTTATGGATCTTGCTGGAGATGTTCTAAAAGTTGTTATTGATATTGTTATTACTTTGGTTGAGACTTTACTTCCAGTATTTGATATTTTTGTTAAACTTCTTGATCCTATTGAAAGTCTTGTAAAGAGTCTTCTTCCTCCACTAAAAACTATTATTTCTTCAGTGGTTGGCGTATTTGTAACGCTTCTTGAATCAATTATGCCTGTAATTGATGCTTTGCTAGGCGTCCTTATACCAACGATTAATACGCTTGTAAGGACAGTAGTTCCTCCGTTGATGACAATACTCACTCTACTAGTTGACTCTTTTGCATCGGTATTTGAAGAATTAATGCCAGCTATCTCATCTGTTCTTACTAGCCTAATGCCAGTAATTGCTGACGTTATTAAGGCTCTGTCTCCACTAATTCAAACTCTTGTAAACCAGCTTGGGCCGATTATTGAAAATGTAATTATTCCTATAATCGGTGCATTGCTCGAAACTTTTGATGCGGTGATTGGAGTAGTTGCCGATCTTATAAAAGAACTTGCCCCATTTATTGGTCAATTAGTACAAAGTCTTGTACCGGTTATAGTTAAACTAGTAGAAATTCTGGTGCCTTTAATTGATCAGTTGATGGACATGCTTCTTCCTGTAATTAAAGATATTTTAGATGCAATTCTTCCTTTAATTGCTACTCTTATAAAAGATCTGGCTCCAATATTTGGTGAAATTCTAAAAGAAATTATGCCTTTTGTTAGCACCTTAATAGAAGCTCTTGTTCCAGTAATTACTAAACTTTTTGATGCACTATCTCCAGTAATTGAATTATTACTAAATGCTCTTAAGCCGCTTTTACCTATAATAAGTAGTCTGTTTAAAGAACTTCTTCCTCCTATGATGGAGATTGTAAAAGCAGCTGCTTCGCTATTGGTTCCGGCACTCGAGTTGCTTATGGGCATAATTGAACCGATTCTTGACATAGTAATTGCACTTGCTGATGTCTTCCTTGCAGTTCTTGGCCCTGCAATTAAAGTTTTGTCTGGCCTGCTTACGCCGCTTATTGCAATTATTGAAGGCGTGATAGCGGTCATAGTTACTCTTGCTAAATGGTTTGCTGAAGGACTAATGTTTGGAATAACAGCAATTATTAAAGGCGTAAGACTTATTGGTACTGTTTTTGCCGCGATCTTTAAAGGCATATCAATTGTTTTTAAAGGCATAATTAATTTGTTGCTTACCGGTGTGGAAGCTGTAATTAACTTTATGATTAATGGAATTAACCTGCTTCTTAATGGAATTAACATAATTCTTGAAGGAATTAAACTTGCTTCATTTGGTGCTATAGACATGAAGCTTGAGCCGCTAAAGCCAGTTAAATTAACAAGGCTTGCTCAAGGTGGTACGGTTATGCCTAGCCCCGGTGGATCTATTGTTAACATTGCAGAAGCTGGCAAACCAGAGCGAGTTGTGCCGCTTGACTCGAATGGCTTGTCTGCTGGTGATAAAGCGGTATTGGCAGCAATTAAAGAGTCTAAATCTGCAGAATCTTCTCCTATTGAAATTAACGTTTATGCCTCTGAGGGCATGAGTGTTAAAGAACTAGCAGCTGAAGTGTCCCGTCAGCTTGCTTTCTCTATGCGTAAGGGTACTATTTAAAAATGATACAAACTAACTTATTTCCAGATCCTACGTTTAATAATGCAACGCAAACTGGATGGACTGCTACTAACTGCTCTTTAGATACTAAGGGTAAAAACTCTACAATAACTTCTGTTGCAGTTAGCTCTGCCACTATAAGTCTTCAGGTAGAGTCCGCGACTGCTGCTGGAACTACTAGTGCTGTATACACTGTTCAAAACCATGGGATTGCAAACGGAACCGCTGTAACAATTACTGGATTCACTACATACGCAAACTTTAACGTAACATCCGCAGCGATCTCTGTAATTGACGTAAACACTTTTAGAGCTACTATGGCTGGTTCTGTTACTGGGACTGAATACCCAGCTAACGGAGTGGCAACTCCTGCGTCGTCTTCAGTTGTAAATTATATTACAGCTACACCACATAATCTTACAAATGGTCAATATGTATCTACTAGCGGATTCTCTACTTCTCAATTTAATACAAGAGTAAAAATTGTAACTGTTTTGTCAGCTACAAGATTTAGATTAAATCCGGGTCTTGGTTCTTTCTCTCCAGCATCTACCACAGAAACCACAAATGCTTTGGCTGAAATAGAAAAATCATACTATGGAAATTTTTATGGTGTTGTATCTAAAAGTTCTACTTCTGGAATAGAAATTGGTAAAGATATATCTATTGGTGCTGGTCTTACCTACACTTTTTCTTACTACGTAAAAATACCTATCGGCCAAGAAGCCACAAGCTTTCAAGCAGTAATTCGGTTTAGAGACTCTGGTGGAACAACTTTATCTACTAGTACATCTGCTACATCTGCACTTACAGTTGCAAGTGGTTGGACAAGGGTTTCAATAACAGGGACGGCTCCGGCAACGGCAGTCACCGGACGAGTTAGAGTAGTTGTAACATCCACTTCAGTCTCCGGACAAGTATTTCTTCTTGATGCTTTACAGTTTGAGAATAATTCTTTTGCAAGTCCGTTTGTAGAGTCAGTGTCTCAGATACAAGAGAATACAAAAACAAATACAGTTCTTCGACCAGTCCCTGCGCCGCATCTAACTGGCATAGAACTTAATGCAGATATTATGATCAATAATTTACTGCTCAACACTATTGATAACAATAACGTTTTATGGGTTTGTACCGATATCGAGGGTTGGTGGGATTTGCCAGACCCGGAAATTCAAGATCTTACTCGTGGCCTCGATGACGGTTCTTATGACGTTAGAGGACGTTATACAGCTAGAGTTATGACTTTGACTGGTTCTATTCTTGTTCCAGACAGATCTTACACGGCTGCAGCTAGAGACAGGCTTATTTCTGCAATAAATCTTGTTGCTACTGGTGGTTGGTTGATTGTAGATGAAAATCCTGTTAAGGCAGCATATGTTCGTCTTAGTGGGCGTCCTAGTATAAAAGTTGTAAATGCCAGAGGAAGAATTGATTTTTCAGTTGGACTTAGAGCTGCAAATCCGATTAAATTTAAATGGAATTGGAATGATTCCAATGGCTATCAAAGCACTACCGTTGCTGCAGCTGGATCTACTTCTATAAGCAACGAGGGCAATTTTGATGTTCCTATGGTACTAACTCTTACTGGTGGATCAGCTGGCCTTACCGCTCCAATTACTATAACAAACACAACGGCTGGAAAAACTTTAACCGTGACAAAAAATATTAGAGGATCTAGTTATAACGTTTCTATTAGTACTTCCCAGGTATCTTCTAACGTAGTTACTCTTGGATTTGGTGCAACAGTGCACTCTTTCTTAGTGGGAGACGTAGTTAATGTTGCTAGCATAAGTACTGCTGGTAGAACTGGATTAAACACTACTGGTGCAGTTATTACAGCTGTAACAGATACGACAATAAGTTTTGCAAAAACTACAGGGGATCTTGCTTCGGCATCAACTAATGGAACGGTGACTCTAGCTAGTGCAGACACTTTAGAAATTGATACATACAATAAATCTGCTCTTTTTAATGGTTCTGCAACAATTGCTCGTTCTTACATAGATACCCTAACAGACTGGGTATATTTAAAACCGGGAAGCAATACTGTTCAATTTAGCCCTACGTCTGGATCCACAACTCTTGCTGTTAAATACAGATCTGGTTGGATCGGGTAGAATATATACATAAGTGACGATCAGACGCAAGGTTAAATTATTAAATGGTAGACGCACCTAGTTATAAATACTTTACTGTAGACCTAGTCTCAAATGAAGTTTTAGCTGAAATCCCTTTTAGTGGGGTTAGCTTTGAGCGCGCTTTAAAAGGAGCCGGTAAATTTTCCGGCACTATTGCTATTACAGAAGAAACAGATAATTTAGATCTGTATGAATCAACCATGCCTGGAAGAACTGCTTTGTACGTTCTTCGTAATGGCGTATGTATTTGGGGCGGTCTTATCTGGGCAAGAGATTATAAAGTTACTAAAAGAGAGTTATCTGTTGATGCTTCTGAACTAACAAGTTACTTGGAGCACAGACTTATTTGGAAAACTTTTAATTACAGTCTTGAGGCAAAAGCAGAAAAAACTGTTGCTGGTGGAAATACAAAAATAACTTTTACCAATAGAACCTACACAATGCCTACTTTGGATGGTAGCGGTGCAAAAGTGAAAGCTTACATAAGTTTTGGTGAGCAAGGATACGCTCAGTACGGTGGATTTTATGAGGTCTTATCTGGCGGTGGCTTAGACCCAACAAGTACATATTTTTATGTAAAAATTCCTAAGTTGCCTACAAGAGCAGGAAGTTTTTATTCCAAAGTTACAGTAACTGCAAAAGTTGATACGTACCAGTATGTTAGAGACATTATTGATGAATTATTTACAGATTTTATTGACACAGAGTTTGCAAATGAATTAATTGCTCCGGGTGTTAGAGATGCAAACACTATTACTTACAGAAAAGTTGAAAACTCGATCGCAACAATAACTACTCTAAATGATCATGGGCTTATAGCTGGTCAAAGAGTAGAGATTGTTAACTTAAGTGCTCCTGCTACTGACTTAAATGGTACTTTTGAGATATTAGATGTACCATCTTCTAATACGTTTACCTTTGATTTGACTGGAATTATAAGTACTTTAGCTGTAAACAGTACTGCATTAACAAGTACTTATTATCCTGTAAAAAGTAGAAGAGTTACGGAAACTAACAAACGAGCGGTAACTAAAGTTAGAAGAGCGTCTAATCTTGCAACAATAACTACAAAATATCCACACGGGTTTTCTGTTGGTAATTTAGTTTTAATGAAAATTGAAGATAAATATAAAGAGTTTAATGCCGGTGGAACGGCCGTCACTATTACTGCTGTTCCCACTGATAAGACTTTTAGTTACTCAAACACTGGATCCGCTCTTGGTGGTGCATCAGGAGTTACTGTAAAAAATTCATATGCTGAGTTTTCTGTATCTAGAAAAGTTTTAGAGATTAGTGTTTATGACGGATACAACTTAAACTTTTTGGAAGAAGACTATGTTTACGTAGAAGGTGTAGATGACCCTTCTTGGGGAGCTCCAATGTATGACGGTTACAAATATGTAACTGCTATGGACCCAAACTCTCCTAAAACCTGGTTCCAGTTTGACCCTGAATTTGATATGACTGTAGAGCCGTCAAGCATAGCTCAATTAAAAACTAGAAAATATGATAAAGCCAGCAACCTTATTACAATAATTACCACTGCACCTCACGGGTTTATGGTCGGTGACACCATAGTTTTAAATATGGCAAAAGCAGATACTTTTTATGATGGAACTAGGGTTCTTAAAACTGTAACAAATGCTACTACTTTTTCATATCAGCCAACTAGCGCGGGTGCTAAAGATGTAAAAGAGCAGGCTGCAGCTGGAACTGCAAAACGTGTTAAAACTCAGCTGGCCCCGATCGCAAATACTTCCTACATTATCGATAGAAAACAGCGAGTTGGGTCTACTGCAACAATAAGGACAACAGCTGCCCACGGGTTTGTGGTTGGGGACACAGTGATTGTCAACTCGGATGATTCATCGTTTAATAATTCAGATTCTCCAGTATTAGTGTTAAGTGTTCCTAGCATTACTACATTTACTTACACAAGTGTTGGAACGGCTGTGCCTTCTCTTACTGTAGCTACTGGTACAGCTTTTGCTGTATATACAAATTTTGGGGTTGTCAGATACCCGACTCACTACTCATCTGCCGGTGTGAATAGGACTATATATTTTGATGGTGATGAGCACGGATTTGTAGCTAATCAGTTTATTACTGTATTCATTAAAGGTTTAGCTAACTACAATAATGCTGGAATTCCTGTTCAAATTACATCAGTTACGGCAGACACTATAACTTACACTTTTACAGGTGCTACATCTATAACTGTTGGAAAAACTGCTGCTCCTTCTGGAAGCACTGTTCTTAAAGCTGCATCTGTATCTAAAATACCTACTGCATTTTCAAGGACATATGGTGAATTCCCAAACAACGCTGGTATTGGTGGAATAACTTATAACAACAACAACTACAGTCAAAAACAGATTATTAATGCTCCTTTGATTGGTAGTGCCTTAACAAATGTTGGAGATCTTCTAAAAAAGTACTCAAACAGCGTGGATGGTTTTGATTACAGAATTGATTGCTCTGTTGAAAATGTTGCCGGTATAAATGTATTTAAACGTCAATTTATTTTAATTCCAAGGACGCCAACTACTCTAACTACCTATCTTTTGGCTAACCCTTTGGCTCCTGGAGCTTACGCTCCTGTGAGCGCTTTTGGTGCCGACAAACTAGTATTTGAATATCCTGGAAACATCAACGATGTTACTCTACAAGAAAACGCAGAAAATGGTGTGACTCGTATGTTTGTAGTTGGAGATGGTAAGGGATCTGGAGGTGGAGACGCTGGAGCTAGATATGCAGCGGCTTCAGCCAACGAACTGCTAGCGGACGGGTGGCCTTTATTAGAAAGCAGTGAAAAAGTTACTTGGCCTTTAGTTGGGTATAACCAAATTAATCTTGATAACTGGGGTAATTTTGATGTTGAAGGAGATTTGCAGAGATCGGCTGAGAGATTTTTGGCAGAGTCGAGGCCTCCTATGGGAGAATATTCTATTGAAGTAAACGGTACTGTTGATCCGGCTGTAGGAACATATAACCCAGGTGATTGGTGTCAAATTATTATTCGCGATGAATTTATTCAAAAACGTTTAAATAGTAGCTTAGAGCCTAGAAGTAACACTATTTTAAGAAAGATAGAATCTATTAAGGTTGCAGTTACAGAAGGAACTGAATCTAACGAAAAAGTAACTCTTAACCTAGTGCCAGAATGGGATATCGATAAACGTGGGTAGTAATAGACTTTCTAGAAATCGTAGTATTGGTTCTTATCTAAATTACTTAGATGAAAAATCTCGTTACTCGGAGTACAGAACCGAGTACTCGAACTCAATTGCTGCTAATGCCGTCAGTGAATCTGCTCTAGCTGAAGAACTAGAGATTATTCAAAAAGCCATACAAAGTGGTAATTACATTGCTGGAGAAGCTGGTTGGAGAATCAGTGGTAACGGTGATGCTGAGTTTGGAAGCGTAGTTGTTCGTGGTGATATAACTGCCTATGCCGGTGCAATTGGTTATTGGAATATCTCTAGCCCAGCAGTTACTCGTGTGATCGGATCTACCACGCTTCTTGGAACATTTCTTGAAAGCTCTGGATTTGGTGATAACGATGAAGACGTTACTTCAGGTAGTTATGTTGCACTATTTAAATCTTATTCTCCAGACCCGTACGACGTTACTAGAAAAAGTCGTACAAGTAACGTTGCTACTCTAACAATTGAAGGTCATGACATTCTTGTTGGGGACTACATAATTGTTGGTCTTGAAGATGACACTACATTTAACTCAAACGGTGAAAAAGTACAGGTAACTGATGTAGATTATAGAACTATTAGCTACAGCAACACCGGCACTGATGTAGCTGATTCGGAGTCTCAGGGCTATGTAACTTTTTACAATAAAGATGTCGCTGGTCTTTATTTGCGTGATTACTCAAAATCTGAATTTGACTATGGGTACTTCTCAAATACTGGTGTTGCTTACGTTTCAGCTGAAGATGTAAACTTACTAGAAAATCCAAGTTTTGAGTACATAAACTCCGGAGGATCTAGAATAGCCAGCACGTCTTCTTGGACAGCTGGTGCTGGAATAACTTTTGCTACTGAGCAATTTAATGATGGTGGAGTTGGTCCTCAATACCAATACGATAGCAACTACGGTGGTAGGGCTATTTGGTCTAGCGCGTTATCTACATATCTTTCTGGAAAATTAGACTACACAGTTGGCGATCAGTACAATCTTTATGATTTTGGTAGAGTTTTATACTTAGGTCTTACAGTATTTCCTAGGTACACATCAACCAGATCGGTCCCTACGTCTGTTTCAAGATACGCCGGCCCTGGTGGAGCTTTATATTGGCAAATTGACACTTCTGGTGCCCACGGGTTGTCTGGTGGAGACACCGTTCTTTTAGATTTTGACGGTGTCCAGTTTGACTCTCTTCTTGGAGAGTATTTAGGACGCATAACTAGAAAAAATGTTACTGGTGGTTATACAAGAACACAGACGGTCTTGTCTTCTCCTGCTCCAAGTTCTACTACTTTTTACATAGATTCTGGGTACACCACTACGGATACTCTTGAAGACAATGTAACTCTTGTTGCAGTCGATGAAATACGTAATCCAAATACAACTGTGGATCTTGGAGATGATGGTTACGGAACTCGGTCTGCCTATATTTATACAGTTACAAACGCTGCATTTAATCTTTCTGATATTAGACTACGTTTTGGCAACGGGTCTACTGTAAATCTTTATGATGTTTTATCTGTAGAAACTAAAGCTCTTTGGGACGCCGGAACCGGTAAATATTTAATTTCTGACCCTATACTTTACTCACTTGGGTACCATGATGCGGCTATTGGCATTCCGTATATGGAAAAATCTAATTCAATAATTATTGATGCAAATAAACTTGCAATTAAATATAAGACTCTTGACAGCACTAACTATGCAAGCAAAGCAGATATCTACATAGATATCCCTGGTTGGATGTATACCCACAATGGAGCGGGTTATGTTAGCGGATCTCCAACAAAGATTACTAGTTTTTCATATTTAATAGATAACTTATACGTATCCACAACTAATAAAAGCTTTTTTGGAGGCAGCCTTCCAAATATTAGATGGTACTCTACAACCGATCTAGTTCCAAGTTACGACCCCGCTCAGGCCTCTATTGAAGGCACCAAACAGTGGATAAACGTAGACCTTGACACTCAAACTGCATCTTTAGACTACTTTAATTACGTTGGATTTAAGCAGTCTAATTTCAGCAGATCTATGCTTGTTTCTCCTAATGTAACTACATCTGATTCTTTAGCATCAAAGGTAGTTCTCCCTACTGACTATGAAACCTTGACAGTTACTAGCGGTACATATAGATACATAAATAATGGTGGAGATTATGTAGATCTCGTATCGTCTTTAAAAACTATTACTGGTGATAGGGATTCTGGTTTTGAGCTAATTGCTAATAAAAAATATCACTCCGGTTTAACTGATTATGTTTTTGCTGAAGAATATGCCCTTATTGCTGGATACTGGGACGAGTCTTCTAGTCAATCTGTTGTTCAAATAAAATCTAAAAAGTTTGTAGTTTCTGGTGGTGGATATACAGACGTAAATACCGATAGATTGACAGTAACTTCTGCTGGCGTTGTAGTTGCTGGAACTTTGACTGTTAACGGAAACACGATTATTAATGGAACTACAACTACTGTAAATTCCACAACCATTACTGTTGATGATAAAAATATTGAACTTGCAAGTACAGCATCCCCATCAGATGCTTTGGCCGATGGCGCAGGTATTACTGTAAAGGGAACCGCTCCGGATAAAACTTGGAATTGGTACAATGCTACTGATGCTTGGACTTCAAACCAGGACATAGACATTGTCTCTCCTGGAACTTCGTACGACATTGCTGGAACTTCTGTTTTAACTGCAACTACCCTAGGATCTAGCGTAGTTAACTCGTCTCTTACTAAGGTTGGAGCTTTATCTGGTGGTACTGCCGGATTTGTGAAGGTAGATGCTAGCGGAAACCTGACATCTACAACGTCTTCTGCATCTTTGACAGCTTTGACTGGCTTTACTACCACGGTCACATCTGGAACTCCAGTAGTTCTAACAAACAGTAGCACTTACTATCAGCAATTCACTGGAAGTACTGCTCAAACGATCACTCTTCCTGTAACTAGCACCCTAGCTCTTGGTTGGACATTCCACATTGTTAACAACAGCACTGCTAACTTAACAGTTAACTCTTCTGGTGGAAACTTAGTATTTACAATTATTCCTGGAACTACTGCAATGGTTACTTGTATTGCAACCGCAGGAACCGGTGCAGCCAACTGGGAAGCTGGTCTTACAGACTTTAGTACTTACACTGGAACTGGAGACGTTGTTCTTGCTACTAGCCCAACTATATCCACAAGTCTCACTCTAAATGCGACTGGCGGATCTACTCCATATTTAAATCTTCCTGGGACTACTACTTTAGGGTATCAAGGCAATAAAGAAATAAATATTAGAAATCTAAATCAACTTAGATTTGAAAGTGGTAATAACTGGAACTACAACTCTTGGGCTGGAATTGGCTTTGATTCCACTACTAGAAATTTATATCTTGGAGGCCCGGCTGGTTCTGCTAGTTATTTTTCTTTCAACAGTGATCCGGAAAGAGTTATTTTTAACTTAGTTGGGTTATCAACCTTCAACTCTGATGCAAAAAATACCGTATTAGAATCTAGAGGAACAAATACAAGACTTATTGTAAAAGCAAAAACTAGAACTGCAACTGTATCGAACGTTTCTGGAAATGGAACTACAGTAACCTACACTACGTCTACGGCTCATTATATGGATGCCGGTGACGTTGTAACAATTACTGGAGTAAACCCGGGAGCATACAACCTAACGTCCGTTACGATCGCTACAGTTCCATCACAAACAACATTTACAGTAACTAATGCTGCTACTGGAGCTTTTGTTTCTGGTGGTACCGCTACGGTAACTCAGGCAAATAATCTCCAAGAATGGCAAAATGCTTCCGGAACTGTTATTGCAAATATCTCTCCTCAGGGGGGAGTAAGAGCTACTGGAACGTTGCAAGGGGCTACTATTTCTGCTGTCAGCGATGGATCAACCGTTGCTACCCTTGCTAGCTTAAAAAATATTCAACTGGGCGGTGGATCTGCCAGCTTAGGTGGTGGATCAGGTGTAATTGGTATTTCTAATGCTACAACCGTACCTGCATCTCTTCCAACTGGTGGAGGTATTCTTTATGTTGATACTGGTGCTCTAAAATATCTTGGAACATCAGGATCAGCACAAAATATAGTTTCAGCTGACGGAACAATAAACTTTACTGGAGATGTCTCTGCTACCGGTGGTTTGTATCCAGGAAAAACAGCTTATGGATTTAGCGTTTCTTCTGGTGCTCCAGCTTCAACAACATACTGGAAAATTGCTACTCTTCCTATATCTACTGCTGGAACATTTGATCACATTATTGTTGACGCTGTGCTTGATGATAACTGGGGTTCTGTTGCTAAAGCAAGAGCAAGAGTACTACTAAGCAATAGAAATGCTTTTACATACCGATACTATTTAGAGGGAACAGTAAGAGTGTCTGCTCGTATTGTGACTTACACCGAAACTAATGGATCGGTGTCGGTGTATTTACAAGCTTCATCAGGGCAGTACACTACATTTTCTTACAATATAACCCACGGTATTGATAGCAGCACGATAATCTATAAAAACCCTGCTTCAACTACTACTGCTCCCACTGGGACTCTATCATTTGATAGCGGAGTCATTGCCACATACGTTCCGGAGATGTACATTCCATACACTGGTCAGCCGATCATTCGTGGACTTGTTAGCAGCACCGGTGTTGTTAGCGGAACTTCTTTTGTAAAATCTGGTGGAACGTCTAGCCAGTTTTTAAAGGCTGATGGATCTAGCGACTCAAACCTTTATTTAGCAACAAATACATCATCAAACCTGTATGGTAGCAGCTACTTTGCTGGACATAATCCAGAAGGTAGATTTATGTATAACGCTTATTTGGCAAATGATATGGCTAATGCCAGGCTTCGTGGATCAACTGTAAGTGCAACACAAAATGGTGTTTCTTACAGTATTTCAAATGCTAACTGGGATGCCATGTTTGATGGCACAGCAAGTTTCTTTAACATCAGCCCAACAAGTGGATTTACATTTCCACTAGTTATTACTGTCCCACTACCTAGAACTTTAACCTATGGAACATGGGTGGGTCTTAGTTTTGGTAGTTCTACTTTTAGAGCTAACAGCGTGACTATTGAAGTCTTTTCTTTAGATAGTAGTTCTTGGGTAACTGTATTTACTACTACAACTAATACAAGTGAAGATATATTTGCTGCTGTTTCTGGTTTAACAAATGGAAACGCTACTGGTATAAATCAGATTCGCTATACGATTTCTAGCCCTAATAGCACTCAACTTAGAATTCAACATTTGTGGGCATATAACTTTAATTCTGATATGTGGTCAACGAGCATGATGCCTAGAGCTGGTGGTTCTTTCTACGGTCCTGTAACTAACACAACCAGTAATTCTGGCCAAACGCCTTTAATTGTAAAAGCTCCCCTAACTCCAACTGTTGACGTATTCCAAATTCAAAATAGCGGTGGGTCTCCACAGGTGAGGGTAGACACCAGTTTCTATGCTTGGAGCGTTGGCTGGGTTCTTAATGGATCTCTTGGCTCATTTGAAGCAGCTTTTGGTGGAGCACTTCTTGCAATGAAGAAAACTACGTCCACAGTAACTAACCCGGCTGCTGATTTTGCTCGATTCTACGTAGAAGACGGGACAACTGCTGGAACTTTGAAACTAGCTGCTAGAACTGGAACAGCTGGTGTAGAAGAAGGTCTTATAGACAATATGTCTAGCACTGGCTCTACTGCAGGTGCTCAGTTTATTGGTGCAGGTGGTGTAAATACCATTGGAAGAATTATTACAAGTACTACGACAAGCGGTTTTGGTGTTTCTAGTACACCTACCGCTTGGGGCGGATTTACCCCAACCGTAGAAATTAGAGGTTCTAGCTCATCTATAGTTGGCATAAACTTCTTTATGAATGGCGGTCCTTTTATTAGGGCATACGATGGTTCTGGAAATGCTAGAGGCGCGTGGGCTGCAGATGGATCTGTAGTAGTTGGCCAAAGTAATACAAAGCTTGGAACATTATCTGTTTATACGGATGCTTCTGGAACAGTTGGATTAGTTGTTCGAGGGGCTACTAGCCAAAGCGCAGATCTTCAAAGATGGCAAAACAATGCGGCAACTCCTGAAACTTTATCTAAGGTTGATTACCTTGGAAGAATGTATATTCCAGGTGGGACAACTATTTATGACTACGCGGTGGAGTCCGCAGGTGCAACTGACACTGCTTGGAAAAAACTAATAGAGGTAACAGCTCCTACTGGATTATACACAGGCGCATCTTATCAAGTTGATGTTGTAGATAACTTTGATAATTATGGAATTGCTGGAAGTTCAAATACCCCTCAGACTTTTAAATTCTATGTAAAAATTACAAGAAGCATGGGTACTCAAGATGACGTACTTGCTGCGGTTGTTTTAGGTCCAAGCGTAAACTACGTTCGTGTTGTAAAAACAAGTTCTTCTTTGTATGAAATTCAAGTACGTCAGCCAGACGTGTATAGAGTAGTTTCATTTAAAGTAAGAAAAATTGTTCAAAATAACACAACTGAAAGCTACACTCCTTCTGGAAAAACTTATCTTGGTTTGGATGCTGGATCTACTACAGGAACTATCTATGTTCCAGTAAATGATTCTGCAACATTTTCTAACTTTGTTGTTGAAAACTTTAGTCAACTTTCTTCTAATAGATTGTTTGTCCAGCCAATAACTGGTTCAACAAATGCTACGGTTCCAGTAACTATTCGTGGTGCTAGTGGACAGACAGGAAACTTGCAAGATTGGCAATCATGGAACGGAAGTACAGCAACTACATTAGCAAGCATTGACTCTTCTGGTCGTTTTAATTCTACAACTGCTGGAAACTTTGGTGGAATATCTGTAGGTTTGGCATTCCTTGGTGTCCAGACTTCTGCTAATACTTGGGGTCTTGCGGTTCGTGGCGGTGCTTTGCAGGTAAACCATCTAAGCGTTTTACTGAACTCTAGCGGAACTACTTTAGGTGGTGTAAACGCTAATGGTCAGTTATTCTCAGGTTCAGCACAACCACTAACCACATCTACTGGCGGTGCAACTACTGCAACCTCTGGTACAGGCTCTGTCGCGACAATTACAACTACATCAAACCACAATTTGGCTTCTGGTGATAGGGTTACCGTTGCAGGTGTAACACCAACAGGATATAACGGAACATATATTGTTACTGGAACTCCTACAACAACAAGTTTTACCTATAACAACGCAACTACTGGTGCTCAAACTGTTGCTGGTACCGTTGCAATTGATGCACAAGCATCTATTGTTGCTAGATCGGCTGCTACCACTCCTTTCATACTTCGAGCAGCTGTTAATCAGGGTGTTAACATGCTTAGAATTGAAGGATCTGGTGGCTCCGCTGTTATAACTATGGATGCTGCTGGAGGAGCTTTCTTTGCAGGAACAATTACTCACAACGGTTTCTACCAAAACTTCAACAACATGTTGACTTCTGGCAATATGACTATTGGTCTTAATTCTTCAGCTTCTGGAGTTCAGTTAGGTGTCTATTCCACATCTACAACAAATGTTGGGGCTATTATTCGTGGTGCTAATGGTCAGACTGCTGACTTACAGCAGTGGCAAACTTGGAATGGTACAACAGCGACTACTGTTGCGTTAGTTACAAGCGCAGGCGCACTAACACTAAAACCAGTAGCAAACGCAGCCAACCAATCAAGGGGCATACTCTTATCAAACACATCTGATCTATGGCAGTCAGGACTGTATCTAAAATCAGATGGAAGCGGTAATCCAAGACTAACTTTACTCGCTCCGACTGGAGCACTGGGTGAAGCAATTAGCATTGACGCTGCAGCTAAGGTTGGTATTGGAAATACTGCTCCTATCGCCCAGTTGGACGTTTATAGTCAATTATCCACTCGTATTGGTGTTGTTATTCGTGGGGCAGCTAGTCAATCAGCTGATTTATTAGTTGGACAAGATAATAGCGGTAACACAACACTTTTTTCTGTTGCGTCATCGGGAGCTTTATTTACTAATTCAACTTTATTTACTACCGCTCAAACATATGTTTATGGTGCAGCTGATTATGGCGCGGCTTTAAACGTTCAAACTAGGGCTACTGGCTCTCAAGGCATAATTGTTCGCGGTAGAAGCGGTCAGACAGTCAATCTCCAAGAGTGGCAGACAAGCGCTCCTAGCACGGTTGCCTCGGTATCTCAGACTGGTAAGGGAACATTTGATGTTCTTAATGCACCTAACGGAGCATTTTTTGGAAATCTCACAGCGCAGCCTGGTAACGGTGCTTATCTTGCTGTTCAAGCTTACTCTTCTGCTCAAAGACCTTTTATGGTGCGTGGATTTGGAGCTATTACAGCAAATCTTGTTGATTACCAGGATGGATCTGCCGCTATTGTTGGTGGACGTAGCGGTGTAGGACAAATCTTTACTGGATCTATTGCACCGTTGACTACATCAACAGGTGGGGCAACAACGGCCACTTCTGGAGACGGAACTACAGCAACCATAACTACCACAAACAACCACAACTTGGCTGTTGGTGACATTGTAACAGTTGCTGGAATTACTCCAACTGGATATAACGGTACTTTTTCTGTTGCTTCTACCCCAACAACTACAAGCTTTACTTATGCAAACACCACTACTGGATCTCAAACTGTTGCTGGAACAGTTAGAGTTTATGCCCAAGCCTCGTCTGTTTCTCGATCTGCCGCAACGGTAGGCTTAATTGTTCGCGCTGCAGCAAGCCAGGTTACCGATATTCAACAATGGCAAATATCAGATGGTACCGTTAGAGCTTATATAACTGCAGACGGATCTTTCTTAACATCTTCAACTCTAACTACTATGGGAAACCTTAGAGTTGCTGGAACTGCAGGAACCGGTGGAGGATCCGGTGTTATTGGTATAGCTAATGCTGGAACTGTTCCGTCTTCCAACCCTAGCGGTGGCGGTGTTCTATTTGTTGAATCTGGTGCTCTAAAATATCGTGGAACTTCTAGTTCAGCACGAACCATCGTAAATGCGGATGGAACAGACCCAAACCCACTAGATGGTACAACCTCAACCGCCGCAGCTGGTGCAGGTTTTATGGGTCTTCCACAAAATTCAACAACAACTGGCTCTTACACTATTGTAGCCGCAGATGCAGGTAAGCATATTTACGCTTCTGCTACTCGCACAGTGACAATCAACTCAAACACAAACCTTG
>Ga0315903_10000150_pt1 | contig 100264 bp, 123 predicted proteins | sample LakEriMetagenome_7_FD_203524 | JGI IMG/M metagenome (GOLD analysis project Ga0315903, IMG submission 203524) | Freshwater fungal communities from buoy surface, Lake Erie, Ohio, United States - Buoy 2 MA119 | ecosystem: Environmental > Aquatic > Freshwater > Lake | place: USA: Lake Erie, Ohio... | reverse complement strand
CTACATTTGAAACTTCTTTAGACGCGATAAATACGGCTACAGTTCTTGTAAACTCTCCAGAAAGATTGAGTGTGATTTTGAACCGGTAACTAATTATTCTACATCCTATGACAGAAAACCTTTTTGAGCAAGGTTTGGATAACTTTGGTCTTCCCCAAGGCTTAGAAGATAACTTAGGTTTGCAATCAGGTGCTGATACTCAAGAAGGCATGCAGCAACAAGCTGCCGATCCTCTTGGTGGTCAGGGTCAACCTATTGATCCCCCTACAAAAAAGGCACCATCATATCAAGACGTTATCAATTCAGCTAAGGCTGATGCAGCTCGTCTATCTCCTTTTGCTGATAATGACTTTTTGCGTCCTCGTACTATATCCGGCGAACAGACAAGAAAGTACGAAGACATGCCCTACGGCTATCGGTATGGGGTAGACATGGATGATCTCTATGGAGAAGCTGAAGGTCCCTTCAAAACCTTTGGAAAAGGTGTAGCTCGTTTCGGCCTTGGTGTTGTGACCAAAGTTGGTCAGGGTGCTGGTTTTCTGTTAGGACTGGCTAATCCAAGTAACTGGAACGAGGATATCATTAGTAATGCTGCTGATAATGGAATCACTGCTCTTTTTGATCAGCTTGATGAGAAAACAAAACAAGACTGGTTACCTACTTTCCAGGAATCAGCTGATCGGGAAAAAGGCTTTTGGAATAAGTTCTTTACAGACGGTGACTTCTGGATGACAGACGCAGTAGATGGTGCCGCGTTTCTGGTATCTGCCTGGGTACCTGGGATAGGACTGTCTAAACTGAACCTGGGTACTAAGATAGCCCAAGGTCTGTCCCGCGCCCGATTTGGCATAGGAGCAGCAGAAGCATCTATAGAAGGTGCTGCTATGGCTCAGAACTATCTGACCAAAGCCAATAGTGTGTTTAAGACCGGCATAGACAAGTTTAATGCTTGGGCCCTGGCTACCGGGTCTGAAGCTATGTTTGAAGCTGCGGGTACCCGGACTAGCATCATGAACTCTTTGACAACAGATGAGACCGGACGTCTGCGTATCAATCCAGAAACCGGAGCCCCTTACACAGATGAAGAAAAAAGAAGGATTGCCGGACAAGGAGCACAAGATGCTTTTGTTCTGAACGCATCTTTACTTGCCGCTACAAATACAATAGAGCTCAAGTGGTTGGGTTCAATGTTCAACAGTGCTGAAAAAGCTGCTGTCCGCGGTGTTGCTGGAGCTACAGGTCTTTCAGACAAAATGGTAGCTCAAGAAGCCATTGGAAAGTTCAGCAAGTTCATGTCTTCTGGTAAAGGTGCTTTTCTTAAAGGTGGGGTAGAAGGTATTGTTTCTGAAGGTTTTGTAGAAGAGAACGCTCAGCTGGCTATTCAACGGGTGACAGAACAGTACGGTCATAAAGGAAAGATTGCTGAGTTTGGGTTGATTGGTAATTTCATATCACAGTTTACTGATCAGACTATCAATGCACTGACCGGTAGAGATAAAGAAGCTGCTGAAAGTATTGGTCTTGGTGGTATTCTTGGTGTGTTGGGTGGCGGAACCTCTTCGTTCTTTCAACAACGAGAGGATCAGTCTATGACTGACCAAGCTATTACTGCATATAATAACGCCCAGGACAACTGGTTAAAGTTTGGTAACATATACCGTACTAAAGAAGTCATAACTAAGGACGAAAACGGTAATGACATTAAGACCGAACAGATTGTTCTTGATCAGAACAACAAACCTATTGTTGATCAAAACAAACTTGCAGGAGTACTCACCGGTTATACTGGTGTTAATGCAGCATTAGATGAAGCCGGTAAACTTAACGCTGGGTTCCAACGGGAGCTGCTTCGGGATACTGCTTTTGCTGACTATGTTATTGCACATATCAACGCAGGTATTGGAGATACTGTTATAGACAAGCTTACTAATATAGAAAAAGCAACTCCACAGGAGCTTGCTAAACTTGGTTTTGTTGCCGGAGATAATGCTAAAGAACTGATTAACCGATACAAGAAGCTCGCGGCCAGTATTGTTACCCAGAACAAGCTGATTAACTCTGACATTCTGTTAGACGGAAGCAAAGAAGATACTGCCCGCAAAAACTTCTTAACTAAACTTGCAGCTGACCAAGCGGTATACAAGATGCTCCAGGAAGAAAACCTGGGTTATATCACTGAGCTACAGAACCAACTGGTAAATACCCAAAACTCTTCTTTGTCAGATGGACTTGTAGATCAACTCAATGAACTGAATCAGCGTCTTAAGTCTCAGCAAGAAATACTTGATGACTTAGGCACCAGTCCTGATACTGCTATTCGCAGACAGGTAGCTGAAGAGGTAATGAAAGAAATCAAACAGGCTACTGAAGAACTGGAAAAGAATAATCAGACTACTTTAGCTTCTTTGAAAAAAGACAAAGATGGGTTCTATCAGTATGAAAAGCCCAACCGTAATCAGCCGGGTATTTCAGATCAGTATAAAAAGAAAGTACGGCTTAAGGGTGAGATGCAGAATCATATTCGTGCTCTTGGTTTTGAGTGGGCTAAGTACGCTGATACAATCAACGGTAAGAGAAACTTCATGCAGATGTTCAAAGAGGAGGTCGTTGACCCCTTAACGGCAACTGCAGAAGCTCAGGCTGATACACAAACAGCTGCGGCACCGGTTCTGGGACGTACTATAACCCTGACAGGAGTAGATAAAAATAACAATCCCAAGTCTGTTGATATTACTGAAGGTGAGTTGTACATTGGCAAGCTTCATAAGTCTGTAAAGTTTACCGGAAAGAAGAATCCAGTTCTTCTTTTTAATAACGATAAGATTAAGATCGTAAGTATTTCTGAAGACGGTTCTGTAATTACTATTGCTTCTTATGGTGAAACCTTAGAAATTTCCGCAGCTGAGCTAGCTGATATAGCAATATCTGAGAACTGGAAAAAATATGAATCTCTAACGAATGATCAGAAACTTTACATTAGTTTACGTAATCAGTCTATAGAGTACAGGGTTCTTGAACGTAATGCTAGTGGTAAGCCTATAAAGAAAGCTAACGGAAAGTATAAAACTAAAATAGTCAAGGGTCGGGTGGCCCTGACCAAGGACAAGAAGGACTTGCTCTTTGTATACCTGGATCCTACTACAGGGAAGAAGCGGTACTCTGACTTTGATATGACTTATGTGATTAACAAGCAAAGCTTGGAAGCTATACTTGCTAATCAAAAACCGGCAGCAGATGCTCAGGCTGCTAAGATCAAAGAAAAGTACGAGAAACAACAAGAGTACCTGAACAATCTGATTACTGAAACTGAAACAAAACTAACTGAAGCCCAGGCCCGTCGTGAGGCTAATAATCAGGAGTTTGAGAAGTTTGAAAAAGAACTTAAGGATCTTAAAGAGATGTTCCAGGAAGCTACTGAGTACCTGGAGAAGAATCCGTATATCAGCGGTCCGAAGAGTGAGGTGTACGTAGCCATGGAAAAAATGGCTCAGGAACTCACGGCTGAAATCAGTAAAAAAGAACAGCAGCTGGCTATGCTGCAGAAAGAGAAGGAAGACCTTACCACTTTACTGGACGCACTGAACAGAACTAATGAACTGTACTATGAAGGTCTCATTGAACTGGAAGAGTCCGGGGAACCTTTCCTTCGGGACCAGAGCGGTGTTATCTATTCCGAAGAACAAAAAGAACTGGCTGTAGCAGAAAAGAATCAGATCACTACTCGCTTCAATAGTGATCAGCTTACAGGTATGATCAGTGATACAGAAGCTGAGATTAGTCTGATTGATGAGCGGGTAAATCTTTTACAGGCTCAGATCAACACGTTACGAAAGACGTTAAGTAAGATCCTTGCTTATAAGGATGTTGCAGATATTCTCATGAATATTACTGACCGAGAACAGTTGCGTAACGCACTCAAGATGCTCGAGCGTCAGAATACAGTTACACCGGAAGGTGCTGATTTAGGAACCCGACTTGATACTGCAGTTGATGATATTGTCAAACAAGAATTAGTTAAGGCACTACGCAAGGGACTTGCTAGTGGTAAAGGTATTAATACAGCATATACAGCAGAGTTAGCTAATCAATATAGGGAAGCTATTTCCGAACTGGAATACCTGATACAAAAAAGAGATGAGCTGGCACCTAAGCTTATTCGTTTGCAAACAGCACTGGAACAAAAACAACTAGTTACGTCTTTACAGGAACGAATTGAGTTTTTAAAAGCAATCCAGGAAGGCTTCACCGCTCAATATCAAGCAGAGACTTCTGCACAAACAGCTCAGCGTCAAGCTAGTGCAGCTGAAGTTGTACAGAAAAATATGCTGGGAGATAAGCTGGCTGACCAGGAAGTTTCTCAGGAAGAGGGTTTTTATAACTATGACACAAAGATGCCTTTGTTGGCAGTCAATGGTCTGTTTACTACGGCCGGGCGTCACTTCATGGATGATGCTGACACACAACTGAACATGGAGAATAACAATGCCATGTTCTATAAGCTGTCTGCATCTGCTGACATTATTAACGATGAGTACTACCTGATGCCCGTAACGGCAGCTAACGATACGTTTGGTATTCGTAGGACTGATGTTTATGAGGATGACATCAAGCTGGTTGTTGTCAAGAAGGTTGGTAATGAATTCAAGTACGTTGACGTAAATGGTAACGTACAGGAAAACCCAACTAAAGAAACACTGATCTATACCAGCATGCATGGTAATGCTACCATGTTTGGTACAGATGCCCAGGCTGCCGTTAACAGTGTAAAAAGAAGTTTTACACCAAAAGGTGTTACTGACGCAGAGATACTCGATCACATTAAACGTCTTAAAGCTTTTCGTGAAAAGATCAAATCAGACGTTGCTGCCAGTAAACCAGCTTATATTCCGGTAACGGGTAAGAGCAAAGGACTTCAAGTTTATGTTGAGAAAGATGCTAATGGTTTGCCTCAAGAACTTCCTTTAGAAGGAAGATTGATCAGTGAGGAAACGATGGACTATAACAACTTGGAACACCCTGATGGACAGTCGGTCTCTCTTATCGTCTCTACTGTAAAAGATAATACTGCTGTAGATGTGAAACCTGGCCGGGTTGTTATGCAAAAGGCAGATGGTACTACGTTCCGTGTGTTCAACCGTCAGCTTTCCCAGGCTGAGAAAGACAACTTTGTCAATGTTCTGAAAGTACTTTCTGGTCTTTTGGCCCGTAAGAATTCTCCGACCACTCCGTTGTCTAAACAAGAAGCCCGGGATCTGGATGATATTCTGACCTATCTTAACGGTCTGGTATTCTGGACGGATCCAAAGAACACAAGCCCTAGTGCTAACAAGTTCTTTATCAATCCGGATACCGGAATGCTACACCGGGGTGAGAATGTCGTAGCTCTGACCGCAGATGCTATAGAAGGAGCCAAGCAGATGTTGACTGATAATCTATATCATCAAGTTAACAACAAGCTGGTTAAGTCTAAGAATCCTTTCTTCCAGGTGATTGTTGATAACAATAATAAGATCACCAAGGTCGAGTATCAGAACTATGTTCACTACTTGCTGGGTACACAAGATCTGAAAGGTAAAGAACGTCTGTTGGGAACGCCGGTGGTATACACCAACACGCCAACTTACAGCCCTGACGATCTGACTCCTCAGCTTAAGAGCGTATACTTTACTTTTCAGGATCCGGACAATCCGATCGTTCCTAAAGTAATAGTACAATCAGGTAACGTAAGTTTACCTGCCGCAGCTCCACAACCTAACGGGGCTCCTGTAGCAAACGCCGGAGCTATGTCTTTCTTTATACCGTCTGGTCAACCTGCCGCTACATCTGGTTCTAACGATAAAAGATCCGCGCTAATCAGTCTTAAAACACAGATTCTATCTGCTTCTGATACTACAGGATTAATAAATCAAGTTTTTTCAATTCTGGATGAAAAAAGATACGAAGCGTTTCAATCAAAATTTACTGAGGCTCAAATCTTAAAAGATGTCGGAGAACAGTTGAAAACAGCCACAAGTGAATTACAGATTGTTAACATACTTACTAAATACTTATTACCGAAGTTTATAGATCAAGAGCTAACTTTTTTACCGGTACAGTCACAACAATCAGCAGCAACTCAACCGGCTCCCACTACAACTTCAAAGTTTTTTATAGGTACACCAAGTGCTGCACCTGCTCAGCAACCTGTCGCAGCTCAAGCACAAGCTGCTCCGGTAGCACAGAATCCGTTCTTTATACCTTCTACACCGGTACAGCAACCACCTCAACCAGCTCAACCGGCAGCTCCTGCTGGTCTGAACTTCTTTATACCGTCAGGTGGTCAACCCCAAGCTCCTGTACAGGATCCCCCTGTTACTGCTAATCCGTTTGCCATGCCTGGACAGGTAGCTCCGCCTCCTGCTCCGGTAGCTCCGACAACGCAGACAGCTGCTCCTCAGACAAGCTCTCTGATTGATAAGATACTTTCTGATCAGTATCAGCAAAGTCTGCCGAGCATTAGTGCTCCAGATGACAAAGTAAACAATGTATACCGATTAGCTTTAGATACTGTCAAAAAGAACGAAGACTTTAAAAAACTGTCGGCTTGGTTTAGTAAGAAGCTCCCGCAGATACCTCTGGAAAAAGTAGCCCAGATGATCGACGGTATAGCTTGGGGTGCTTTTAAAGATGGTGCCGTATATCTTGCTGAGAATGCAGAAGAAGGAACCGGTTTCCACGAAGCGTTTGAAGCAGTATGGGGAAGCTATCTGACTGTAGAAGAGCAGGTAGAGTTGGCTAAGGCGTTCCGTTCTCTTAAAGGAGAGTTTACTAACCCGTTCACGAAAGAGACCAAACCTTATAGTCAAGCCTCTATGTACGACGTACGAGAGATGTTGGCTGAAGGTATGCGGGATTACATGCTTGAACGTAGTACATACGGCGGAAAGATCCTGGCATTCTTCAAAGAACTGTGGGAAGCTATCCAAGCTTGGTTTGGTTTGTCAAACAAATCAGAAGCTGAAAAGCTGATCAATGATGTTTATAAGTCCATCAATAAGGGTAAGTACGCAAACGCCAAGACTGTTCGGGATGTCAAAGCTATGGGTACAGTGTATGCTCAAGCTATCCCGGGAACTACCCAGGAATTCAGTACTCAGTTTACAGAAGGACTTACAGGGTTCTTCTTCATGAATCTGTATAAAAGTCAGAAGAACATTGACAGTCTGATTGACAAAGGAGCCAAAACTAATCAGCTGCTAAGAGAACTGTTTGTTCAGAGTATGGAAGACATGAAGCAGTACTTGATTGGTTCGTCTTCTATCTTTGCCGAACGTTATGTTAATCCGGTTCGTGCTCAACTGGGTCGTGAACTGACTCAAGAAGAACTGACTTATGTCTATACCCAGTATCTTAATCAGAACCGTAACGCTCATCAGATTGAGCAGGCTTTTGCTTATCCTAAAGAGATATACAATAATCTGAAGACTTCATTGAAGAAGTTCGGTCTTCAGTTTAAGGAGTCCACTAACCAGGACGATGAAGAGTTTGTTAGTAAAAAAGAAGACTCAGTTACGGATGCCTTGGGTATAAGGGATAGTATTTTTATAGATCCCCGGAGACTTACCGCTGTAAACTTCCGCATGCTTATTGGCTCACTCACTAGTGATGCGTATAACGAAGTAGCGAAATCAGATAATAACCCAATGGGTATTGTCTTTGAAAAGAACAACCTGGGCCTACCTAAGATGGTTGACTTTGATGATGTTCATAATCTACTGATCAATGAGCTGAATGGATCAGCTTCCCGCATAGAGGGGGGTCGGTTTATTGACGCATTAACAGACATGTTCAACAAACTGGATCAGAAGTATAAGCTGCCAAATGGTAGATACAAACCTGGTTACGTTTGGATTCAGCGTCTGAAGAACCGTGTGAAGTATGCAGGTGCCGAGGGTGCGTACTTTAATTCAGCAAAGATCACTGCTGATGATATCAGCCTAATGATAGGTTTTGAGAAGTCTTTGATGAATAAACAAAACCTTCCGGTTAAGACAATCATTGGAGAAAACGGCTACATCTTTGATACCGATCCTATACAGACAAACTCTCAGGTAAAGATTCGGGAGCAGTGGGAGAACAATGTAATGACTACTGTTCAACCTCTTTCTCGTAAAAGCCCGGAGACCCTATTGGGAGTAGCTGATAACGGTTTGATTGTAATAGACCGCGAGAGTCATGTTTATAAAGGCAATCCGGCTAACACGTCCAAGCCTTACTTCATGATGGGCCGACCCACGTTCAATCAAATGATTGAGATCCTGGGACAGGTTGGTGTCAAGTTTTCTGTTGACAATGAGCAACTTAAGAAGCACAAGGTAGTTATTGCCAGAAGCTTTAGTGCTATCCGTGAGAAGATCGCGGACGGTACCATTAACACTATGGCAGAGCTTTATAGTCCGAACATTGTTAACAAAGCAATCAATGATCTGATAGACATAGAAGTAGAGTATAACGCTGAGGATAACGTGCTTATGCACTTTACCGCAGACGGTAAGCCTCAATATTCTATCACACTTCCTTCTAACGTTACTTATGTTCTGAACTCACTGAACGACGCTAAGACGCTGGCTGACTTTGTTACAAGTAATCCGCAGTTTGGATACATAGACGGAAGCGGGGCCGTAGTTCTGCATCCGTATCAGTCACGTAGTCTGTTGCTCCGTCAGGGCGGTCTTATCTTTGATGAAGACGGAAACAAGCGGTCCAACATGGATCTGAATTATCATTTGATTTCCGGGGTAGCTCAGCAGAATAGTGACGGTACAAATACTGCTGACCTCACTTACCCGGACCGGGTGATGCAGGAGATCCACTATCTGCTTAAGAATATTCACTATACGATTATTAACTCTGACAAGAGTACTGAATTCGGTATCGGTATCAATCAAAGCTTTGTTAGTTATCGGGATGCTTCTGCAGAGATTACTTCTCCGGATTTCCAGAATGTCATTGACATCTATCTTGATCAGTTAGAAGATGAGATGGATGCTGCTATTCGGGAACAGCAGGTACCCAGCAATATTCAGTATTATTCTAAAGAGGTTAAGAAGCTGGGTCACTATCGTGAAATCCTGGGTGACAATCTGGTAAAAGAGTTTACTGATAAAGTGCTTACCGGTGAAATGACCAAGCAAGCCTTTTTGAATAAACCTGCAGTAACCGAAGCTATTCAGCTGCACATTATGACCTTGACTGAGGAAACTCTGCAGGGACTCATGGACCTGGATATTATAATTCGGGTACAGATAGGCAACACTTCTACCGGCAGTCCGGTCTACGAATACAGTACAAAAGCTATCAGCCATGAACTCTTAGCTACTTTGAACTTGACCGGAGATAAGATGAACCAGGCCGAGATAGAGTCCTTGATGACTTATCTTGCTGTCAATAAAGAGATCGCGGTTACTGAGCAGCACAAGTTGATCTTCGGTCACCCAGTTATCTATAAAGATCTGGCTAAGCGGGCTAATGGTGCAAACTCTACTAAAGACGCCATCGTTGATAACCATGAAGTTATCAAGTGGATGGATGCTAACATGCCTCGTCTTGATGGTAAGTCTCGTAGTGCCGATGTAATCCAGACGTTTAAGAACGTCTCTTTTCAGGATGTAACCGCTTTGTCTGTTTTCTATAAAGACATTGCAGAGGGTATGTATGCGTCAATGAGAGAAGATCTTAGCAAATCTGCAGCTGAAGCCAGGATTGGTGTACGATTTGACGAGAATGGTAAGTTCAAAAGCTTCATCTTAGACAAGGATAAGAAGTTTACTGGTGAGATCAAAGGTTACATAGACCTTACCGAGCAAGATGGTCAGGGGTATATCATGCCGGATTTCTACCGGGATATGCTTTACCTGTCAGCTAAGTTTAGCAAAGAACAGCTTCGCCAGTGGGAGTATGAAAAAGCCTATGAGATTGTAAGCCGTAGCCAGAAACGTAAAAACCATCCAGCATACAAAGACTACTCTAAGATCTATACTAAGGAGCAGATGGAGCAGTTTAAGCAGATAGTCAAAGCGGGTAGTCCCGGGGCTATCATGCAACCGCTTAAGCCTCAATACTTTGGTTATGCAAAGAACTCCAGTCTGATGCAGACGGTGTTTCTTAAGCACTCAGTACAGCCTAAGTTTTACCGTCATGTGGAGAACACACAGTTTGAGAACATCTATTTGGGTGCTCAAAATAATCAAGTAGACATCATTGGTTATGAGTCGGGTCAGAAAGTAGGCAACATGCTGAACAATAAAGGTGAATTCTTACCAATCTATGACAACAACGGACAGGCTAATGCTACTGTAGAATATGATGAGAGGGGTAACACCAAGTCGGTAAACTTTCCAGAAGACCTGCCGGTCCAGGAACTCTATACCCGGTACTACGGTATTCAGCAAGAAGTACCCGGTATTGCTAAAACAAAAGTTGTACGCGGTACTCAGGTGACTAAACTGGTGATGACCAATTTTAAAGTCAATGGAGAGTTTACTTCACAACGTGCTGGAGAGCTGATCGAAGAATACAATGATGTTCTGGTAGATATGATCCGTCTAGGCAAAGAAGAGCTCTTAGAAGAGCTAGGTATACAAAGGATGGAAGATGGTAGCTACATTGTAGCTAATATTAAGAACATGATCCAGCTTTTGCGGGACGAGCTTGAAAAGCGAGATCTTCCAAACAATCTAATCGACGCTATTCAGCCTACTGCCGACGGTACTGGACTGATGTATAAGTTTGATACCCTGGCTAACCGTAATAAGATTGATAACATTCTTAACTCTATTGTTGACAGCCGGGTGATCTCTGAAAAGATGTTTGGTAAGGCTGCCGTACAGGTTGCTTCTACGGGCTTCGAGGCTGGTAACCGGACCTTCATGTACCTGAATAAAGACGGAATCTATGAGGAAGTAGGAGATAAAGAACTGACCAAAGACGAGAAGAAAACCATCCGGGCTACCTCTAATGACCTGAAGTTCTATCGTAACGTTAACGGTAGCATCCAGGGTATGGAAGTATACCTTCCCTGGTTCTTTGATGGTGTTTCTCCGGAAGACATGGGACTGAAACTGACCAACGGGGTGTACCAGTTTGTTAAAGACAAAGATGGTAATATGATCATACCTGAGTGGTTCGATAGTGAGCTTCTCAAAGCTGTCGGTTTCCGTATCCCAACCCAGGGTATGAACTCTATTGAGAACATGGTCATCAAAGGATTCCTGCCTCAAGAGATGGGAGATATGATGGTAGTACCTTCTGAGATCGTAGGTAAAGCCGGATCTGACTTTGACATTGATAAACTGAACATCTATCTTTCTAACTACTATGTTGTTGGGGGTAAGATAAAATACCTGGAAAGAGGTCTGACCGAAGAGCAGCTTACTGAGATTGCCAAGCAGATGTATGCTGAGAAAACGCGGACAACTGTAGCTACTAATCAGTTGATTAACACCATCTTTGGAGAAGACGCTCCCAATGATGAAACTGATTTTGTAAATGAATTTGTTCATAAGTATGAAAAGAAGAGTCTGCAGAACCGGTTTAAAGAGATTATGCAAGAACTGGTGGCTCTTCCGGAAAATTATCGTCAGCTAGTTGTAACAAACGGTGCTACCACGCTAAAGAACATGGCCGATGAGATGAAACAACTTAAGGGTAAAAAGGACGCTGAGAAGTCTATCCTTGCTTTAAGAAAGTTTGTTCCTATGGCGGAAGTACGTCAGCGTTATATCACCGGTAAAACAATGGTGGGCACCGCGGCTCTTCATACCACATCACACACTATGGCTCAGATTGCCGGTCTTAAACTTACAGGTACGTACGATCCTAAGAGACTGCAGTACCTGTTCCCCGGCATGCGTACAAAAGATATAGTGATTCGTCTAAAGCATAATAAGAACAAAGAAGGTGAGCTTTATTTGTACGCTAAGCAAGATCAGAGTGGTGCCTGGATATCAGAACTGATTTCCGAAGCTCTTACTGGTTTTGTGGATGCGGCTAAAGATCCTTTTGTGTTTGAGCTCAACCTGAACCTGGCTACAGCTGATACGTGGTTTTATCTGCAGAAGTTAGGTGTACCGGTTCAAGATATAGGTTACATGTTCAATCAGCCGATCATTGACCAGTACTTCAAAGAACAGGCAAAGAACCAGTCTTACTTTAAGAAGACGAACGGAGACAACATGTCTAACTTCATCATGATGCTTAAAGTAGCTGCTCCGTACATGAATCAGATTCCTGATCTAAAAGATACTTATGAGAACGTCACAAACTTGATGAATCAGATTGACAATCTTGAAAAAGGTGACTATGACTTTAGGTATAAGAACCGGGAGATCATGAACTTACGTAAGGCAATTAAAGCAATACGTGAGAAAACTGGAGAGATTTTGGTAAGCATCCAAGAAGAAAACAAACAGGTAAAAACAGAGCAGTTAAGAAATGCTATCAAGAACTATCATGCTGAAGGGTATAAGCTGAACGAAAAAGATGCCCGGTTCCAGTTGGGCATGCTTGTTGATTATTTAGAGTACAGTCAGCAGTCTCGTTTCCTCAAGCAGTTTATCAAGGCTATTGGTTACGATAACACCAGAACTAAGTCTATCATTGAGAACGAGCTGCAGAATAGCCGCTGGAACAAGATGACAGAAAGCAAGTTTATTGCTAACCCTGAAGCTATCCTGGATACGTTCATTGGAGAGATGAAATCTCAGAAAGAGGATCTTCCTAATCTGTTTAAGGAGTTCTTTATGTCTCTGCACCCGAAAGCTCAACCGGCTTTTGAACCGCTGAAACGTCAGATCAACAATCCAGAGATTGAGATGGGTGTGGAAGATCAAGCAGAGCTGATCAACAAGTACCAGAACTTCTTCATCACTTATATCATTCAGACTACCCCGTACATCAAGAACGGTATGCAGACCTCGCTGAACGCACAATACGAGAGTCTGATGAAAGGGGCCATGTCTATGGGTAAGCAGTTGAAGTATCTGCGTGAGCTGAATGATCCAAACATCTCTGAAAACCTGGTTGTAAAAGAGCTGCTACCGATATTGAACTCTGACTCTACACAGGTAGATAACATCAAACTGTTTAAGAACAGGATGGATACCTATAAGAACAACGTTCTGATCGAGTCTGTAGAGAACCTTTACACTTACGCTAAAGCTACCGGTAACACAGCTCTACAGAATTTCGTGGAGAACTTAGGTACTTTTGCTATCTTGCAGACAGGTCTTCAAGAAGGTGGTTTGAACTTCAATAAGATCCTTCCCGTACATCTGTACACCCGGGTGGTTAATGAGATCATGACCAACTTTACGAACAGCGGTATAGCAGTGGATCCGCAGCTGGTGTGGAGACAGTTCCATCAAAACAACTGGAAGAACAGTTCCATCACACCTAAGGTCAAGTTTGTCAAGATTGACAAAACAACAAACAACATCTTGATAAGTACTGACTATGTGGATGCTGAATATGATTATGTAGCTAGGGTTTTTGTACGACCGGATATCAAAGGTCGGAGTAACGAAGAACGCAAAAGAGAACTTCTAAAACAAAAGCGTTACAATGAAGTTTATGAAACTGTGATATATGAGAAAGTACAGAGTGATGTAGATATGGGAGATGGAGCCGTAGCAGTCTTCCGTCCTATACAGAAGCTTGGAGACGGTTTTAGGTTTGTAGAGGTGTATACTGATAACCGGCCTTCTATTCTCCCTCAGAACCATACCGTAGATCTAAACACTGGAGCTTTGCAAAACACTCACATACCTGAAAACAATATCTCTATTACTACTCCAGGAAGTATAGTCAAGCCGGTTATTCCTCAACAGACAGAACCTTTGGTAGTAGCTTCTGCTCAGAGTAAGTTTTTCATAGCTAGTCAGCCTGCTTCGGTCACTAGTACTAGTCAACCGGCAGCTTCTTTAGCTATGCAGCCTGGAAATATTGCTAAGATTAAAGCAGGTACAAAAACTATAACGAACCGCACTTCTAAACTTGCTAATGGTATTTATACATTACCAGACGGAACTCAAGTAAAGTTGACATATCAAGGTCAAGCTGACGTTGAATACATTGGTGATAGCGTGCTTGTCACTACCAGTGATACAGGTAGAACTTGGGCCGGTGATGAATTTGCTAAAGCAGAAGGCTTTAAAGACTGGGCTGACTTCCAAAAGAACCAGCAGTTTTCAGAAAAGTTTGTTGATGGTAAGCAGTCTAGATACATCTATGAAGTAGTTCCAGTAGCTAGTCAGCAAAGCAGATCTGTTACGAGTGATGTAGCTGCAAAACAAAAGCAAGTAGAAGCTATCGTGACTGCTCCTGGTTATGTGAAAGAGTCTGCTAAGAAGCACTTGCCTAAAGAACTATTTAAGATCCGTCAAGCAACTCAGTTTATCGGTACCGGTGGAGGTAATGACTCTACTACTCAGCGTATGGAAAACGCATACGCTCAGGTAGGTCTGGCTAATACAGGTAACTACAGCTCTTCTGATCTTATTTATGTTTCTTCTAATGGAAACAGAGGACAGCGTTTTGTAAATGTAAACAATGGACAGCTTCAGGGTGCTTATCAAAACATTGATAAAGCTATTGCAGCAAGAGCCCGGTTTATCATGGATACAAAAGCTCACTTGGATAATACCAGCGGATACAATGTAGGTGAAGTAGCTATGGCTAGTTATCTGGCATCTAAAGAATATACAAGAGAAGATGCTACAGGTATTTGGAGTCCTGCTGGTCAACGTGCTGCTGTAAACAACTCTGATTTAAAAGATGGTGATGTTGTTTACGATAAGAATGGTACCAGGTTTATTTTTAGAGGACTAAGAGCTGAAGGTCAGATAGGAGCTCGTTCTCCAAGACTTGAAGAAGCTAATGGTAATATTGTTATACCTGGAGAAAACATCCAGCTTTTCAAAGAGGCCACTCAGCAGGCACCAGAAGCATCACAGACAGATGATCAGATCCGTAACTCTGCAGCATATAAAACATGGGCAGCTGCTAATGCTAACCCGCTGATGTCAGAACAAGAAAACTTTGAATACTACAAAAAGTGTAACCTCTAACCCTATGAAGTGTCTTAATAAGTCCTTACCCCTTGTACAACAAACGCTGTCTGTTTTACGATCGGAACCCCTGGCAGCTAAAGTGCTGGATATGTCCGGATCAAATCTGACGATGGATGAGATCATGCGGAATTACTACCAGCTGGCAAGCCCCTTGACTACCCAGGCTAATAAAGAGTTAGATGATTTTCTTTTAAACTTCCTTAAGCCTTTTGGAGTAAAATCCAAGGAGTTTGAATCCTTGAAACAACGTCTGGGTATAGATGCCTTGGGAGCTACTGATGTTTTAAACAAGCTTATCTGGTACAACAAAGAACGCAGGAAAGATACTATCCCGGAAGAGGCGGCCCACATGATCGTAATGCTCATGGGAGAGAACCACTCAGACATAAAGAGCTTGCTTTCCGAGATCAAGCTATGGTCTGGATATCAAGAGGTTTATGACAAGTACATGCCGATCTATAATAATGAGAAGCAGGTAAAGATTGAAGCCATAGGAAAGCTGATCGCGCAAGCCATGGTGGAAAACTATGATCAGTATGGGCTAGATAAATCATTACTGAACAAAGTAAAACAGATCGTTAAAGAGTTCTTTGCCAGGTTAGATACTCTTTTTGCTAATCCTCTTGAAGCTGTCTTTGCTTCTAAGTACTTAGCTGATAAGATTGCTGTCAATGTTCTTTCTGGTAATCAGAACTACATAGCAAACCTGACCAACACTAAAGAGCAGCTTGACTTTCAAAAAGCGTTAGATGGCAATCCCCATGCTCAGAATATTATAAATACGTTCACTAAGAACAAGTTTAACTTTAAGCTAGTTGGTAGCTTGGCTATTGCAGGACAAGGCGAGAAGATCTACAGACCGTCATCGGAGCCTATACATGATCTTGATTTTATAGTAGAAGACGTACAGGATTATAATGATCTTGTAAACTATATGGATCAGATCGGTGCAGTCCCTGTCCATAATGGTTGGAAAGGTGATAACTATACAACGTACGCTTACTTTATTCCGGCAGCCGGTTATGACGTGCGAGTTACTAAGCGAAAGGTAAACGGTTGGGCAGAAAAAGGAGAAGTTATTGAGAAAGCTACAGGAAAAGTAGTACCTATGACAAGTGAAAACGTCATAGCCACTGACTTCTTTGTTTATTATTATAAGTCACAAGAAACAGACGTAGACATCTTTAAAAGCTGGCAAGATATCTATGCCGGTAAGCTTAAGATGAGTCCGTTAAACAGTGAAGAAAGACTGTTTCAACGTGAAAAAGATCAGCAGGATTATGTGCTGTCCACCCCGAATAATCTAGGTGTGTCTCGTTCTGAGTTTGTTTACTATCAGACCAATCAAGATGCAAGCTCTACGGTAAAACCCGGTGTAGCTGAATTGTTTCAGGAGAATCCTGAATTAGCTAATGCTGTATATGAAGCTTTAGGGTTTAATAATTACAATGATATAACCATTGAAGAAGGTTTACCATCTTCTCCAATGGGTAAAAATTATATAATAAAGTTAAAAGGAAAATATATAGGAGAATTTCAAGTAGAAGGTACAAGTATTTTTCAGTCTGTTATTGAAACAGAATATCAAGGAAAAGGTTTAGGTAAGACTGCTTATTTAAAACTGCTTGAAAAAAGACCCGACATAATTGAAAACTTCTCAGGGACTGATAAATCAAATTATATATTTGAAAAAGCTAGGTCTGCAAAACAACAAGCTCAACAACTATACTCTCAATATCTTGATACTATATTTCCTGATAGTAATGTGAAAGATATTGTGTATCACGATGGCGGTAAAGGTCAGATCAAAATAGAAGGTTTTAGAAAAGATATGATTGGTATTTCTGACGGAGGTGTTTTAGGAGACGGTTTTTATTTCTATACTGATCGAACTAAAAAATATGATGCCAATAGAAGTCATACTGAATCCGTAATCTTAAATGTTAAAAATCTATCTACCAGAAGAGAAATCATTGATAGAACAAGTTTCAAAGATCAAAAAGGGTTAGGAATCTTTGAAAAAGCCCTTTCTGAACTGAGCGGCATACCTCATGATCCTTATGTTACAGGTGATCATGGAAAATATATAGGAAATTATTCACCACAGCTATCAGCTATTGGAGTAGATGGTATGACGGGTGCTATAAGAGGAAATACAGAAATAGCTGTTTTTGAACCAGAACAGATTCACATATTAGGTAGTGAACAAGATGTAAAAGGCTTCAAGCAGTTTGTTGCTCAGTCAGGTACACAGTCATCAACCTATTTGCAAATAGCTAAGGAGACTTCTCTGCCGACAAACAAAGAGCTTGATCAGAAGATCAAGAACTTCCTTGATAAGATAGGAGTCTCTGTAGAGAAAGTTAATCAGATCAAAGACATGAACGGTGAGCCGGTATCAGCTATAGCTAAAGCCGATATGCTCAATAAGATCATTGAGATCATAGAAGGTAACGCAGATCTAAGTACTCTGCCGGAAGAAGCCGCTCACTTCTTTGTAGAGATGCTGGATGACAATAGTCCCTTACTCAAAGAGATGATGGACAAGATCACCAGCTATGAGCTCTATCGTGAAACCGTAGAACAATACAAGAACCGCCCCGAGTACAGACTACCTGGCGGGGGCATCAACTTCGTTAAGCTCAAGAAGGAAGCGATAGGTAAACTGGTTGCCCAGGCTATCATCAGACAGAACGAGGGTAAAGAAACTCCCGAGCGTCTGAGCTTTTTGAACAAGTGGTGGGCTAAGCTTTGGGAGTTTGTTACTAAATCTTTTAGTAGGGTAGAAGACAATCCTTTTGAGCAGGTTGCCAAGCAGATCTTATCTGCAGATGTATCTGATCTTAACACTTCTAAATCACTAGACGGTACGTATTATCAGCTTAACGATGGAGTAACCAAGCTTAAAGAAGAAGCCAAACTCTTACGTCTGGATAACAGCGTAGATCCCCGGACCGGGCAGAAGCGTCACATCTACTACAGGGGTGATAAAGCTATCTCTAAAAACGTAACTACGGCTAAGGTGGATCCTTACTACCGGTCAATCTTCCGCCAGGATAAAAGAGACAAGCGTAAAAAAGAGCTTGATCTCTTAAAAGCCGAGTATGGAGATATGATCCACGCTACTATTGAAGACATCATTGATTCTTATATAGATCCCAATACAAACAAACGCAGGGCTACCCCAGTAGCTTCACGGTCACAGTATGTCGGCACTGATTACTACAATACCCTTGATTCATACGTTCGAGAGCTGATCAGTAGCTACGACCCAAATACTGTCTTCATGCGGGAGATTAAGATCTATGACCCGACACAAGACATGGCCGGTAGTATTGACTTTATCGCCATCACTCCAGACGGTACAGTAAACGTATACGACTGGAAGAGCCAGGAAATCGGGAAAGATAAAACCGAGCTTCCTTCGTATAAAGAGAAAGCTTATCAGATACAGTTACAAGAATATGTGAATATTCTTCGTAATGTCTATGGATTCACTAAGTTCGGAAAGATTCGCGCTGTACCTATTAAGACAAACTTTAACTATACAGGTAAAGTAGGTGAAAAGAAACTTGACAGCCTTAAGAGTGTAGAAATAGGCCCTGTTGATACCAGGTATACTGATCCTAATAAAGATTACCTTCTTCCAGTGACATTAAAAGAAGAGACTGACGAGGATACTAATCTGGCTGAGATGATCAAGAAACTCACAGATCTTCTTGAGCGTTTTGAAAACATTGCTTCTAATGCAAAAGTATCTGAGCGTATCAAAATGCAAGATCAGATCAGCAAGTATCGTAAAGCTATTCGAGATCTGCATTTAAGAAAAGACATCAGAACGTTTATTGAGTTAGGTAGTATTGAGGTAGACAGATATGATAAGATGTTAAAAAACAATACCTTATCAGAAAGAGATGCTTTAGAGTCTCTAGATATTCTCAAGATCTTCTCTGGAACTACGTTCTACTTTAAGAACTACATGACTGAGCTGCGTAAAGCTATGAATGAAGAGAAGAATTCTGCTATGAAACAAGTATATCAGGATATTCTGAACAGGTATAACTCTCTGAACTCCAATGCTGAAATTACTGTAAAGGAAATGAAGAGAGCTATCATGCAGCTTGGTCAAAAAATGGCTGAGGATAAAGCAGGTATACAAAATTTACTAAACGCCGAAACTAAGGTCGGACCTATAGCTGGGTTATTTGACTCACTGAGTCAGATTTCGCAGCGGGCTTTTAAAGCTTTTTATAGAATACTTAGGGATTCTCAAGCTAAGCGAGATATGCTGTTTAATCAATCACTTGAAACTTTAAGAACTCTTCAGAAAGAACTGGGAGATTGGGCCAAAGCTCGGAACATCAGTCCCGATAAGATGTTTGATGGTATCTTGGACATGGATGAAAAAGGAAACTGGAACGGTCAGTTCTTGCGTAAGCATAAGAAAGAAGCTTACAAAGTACGAAAAAAAGCTATTGAAGAAGCTGATATCAACTGGGTAAAGTCAAACATGAACTTTGATAAAACCTGGTATGAAAAGGATCTGGCATCATATACCAAGTATGTGATGAACATGACCTATAATACGGATCCCCAGATAAATGCTGCCATTCAGCAGAAGACAATCAATAACTGGATTGCTAACCATAACGTGACGGCTAACGGTGATAATCCAGCTGCCTGGTTAAATGCCCAGAACAAATACCTGAGGTTCAACGACACCTGGATCACAGACAAATGGAAGAACCTTCAGAAGCCGGAGAACGCACCGCTGTTGAAAGTTTATAACGAGTTTCAGAAACTTCTGCGTAAGTCTGAGAATCTTGGTATGATTGACGAGTACTCATGGGGGTTTATTCCTTCTATATACAAAGACAAACTAGACCAGCTAGCGTTTGGCGGAAGTGTGTTTACATCAAAGGGATTCTTTGAAGAGCTTGAAGTCGGTACGGATGATAAGTATACCCCTAAGGTAGATCCTATCAACGGTAAGGTACTCTTGAATATCCCGGTGCACTTTACGAAGGATATTGGTGAAGAGAAAGAAGACGGTACTGTGGACTATTCTCAAAAGAGTAAAGACCTGTTTAAAGTATTTGGCGTATGGTCCGCTCAAATGGCTAACTATGAAACCCTGAGCGAGATAGAAGATGCTGCAAATATCCTGGTACATGTTGAGCGTAACAAAGATCAGATTGTCACTAACAACTGGGGAGACGTAGTAAAGAAAAACGGAGTAGCGCAAACTGTTCCGGATAATGAACGCAACGCTAAGCTTCTGGAAAGCTTTGTGAACTTCTATCTTTATAACAAGATGGGAGATAACACTACGGATAGTAAGTTTAAGTTCAGAGATAAAGAATACTCAGCCAATAAAAGTCTACGGTGGTTCATGAAGTTCTTCTCTCTGAAGACACTGGCTCTTAACCCGATATCTGGCACGGCCCAGTTTGTAGGCGGTACCGGCAACGCGTTGTTTACTGCAGGTAAGAAGACCATCTTTACCACAAAAGACTGGGCTACGTCTATGTACCAGGTAACCAAGCGGGATCCAAAAACCATTGCTCTTCTTCACTATGCTGATATCTTACTGGAAGACCGCAAAGATGCTTTTACAAATGAGCTTTCTGTATCAAAGATCGTTGGTTTCAACTCTCTTGACAAGCTCTACTTTATTCAGAGGTTTTCCGATAAAGCTGTTCAGTACCCCGTAGCTATTGCTACCATGATGAATCACATGGTTGACACCAATGGAAAGATCGTTGACATCACTAAGATGGTCAAGCAGGAGTTTAACTACGATCAAGTGTACTATAATGTATTACCGGCCGAGCGTAAAGCTTTGAAAGAAAAAATCGACGCCCGAGTCAAAGAGTTAAAAGAGACGAAGTCTATCTATGCTACAACCAAGATTGTAAAAGACAAACTTGAAATACCAGGAATAGATATCTCTTCTAAAGAATGGTTTGCTTTCAAGAGTAAGATCAAGCAGGTTAACAAGACAATTATCGGTAACTCTACCAGAGATGATATCAACTACGCCCGTACCACACAACTCGGCATGGCTATTATGCAGTTTAGATCTTGGATGCCTCAAATGGTAAAAGAGAGATTTGGTAAGCTCGATTACAATCAAGATCTGGAGTTGTACAACATGGGTAAAACCAGGTTGTTTTTTAGTGAGCTGATCAAGCACCCCATGACTATAGCTAAATCTATTATCTCAAGTTCTGGTACAGACATGATTCAAGCCGCCAAGCAGCGTTATATAGAAGAACGTGCCGATGCCGCTCTAGCCGGAAAAGAGTTTAATCTGACTGAAGCCGAGTTCATTGATCTTTACATTGGTAACATACGCTCCCAGCTTCGAGAGCTTGCTGTAGTCGTAGGTATGTTAGCTTTGATCTTTGCTGCCAAACCTGGTGATGATGAAGATGAAGAACGTGGTCTGAGAAAGTACATCACCCGGGCCCTAGAAAAGTACTACGCGGAATTCTCGTTCTACTATCTTCCGACATCATTTACTGAACTAGTTCAGGCCCCGTTACCTGTTGTAGGGTTAGCCGTTGACTTTATCAACTTTACCAAAGCTACCAGTAAGCAGTTCTATGGAGTAGCTGTAGATGATACTGAACTTCAAGAGGATGCTAAACCAATGAAGTATGCATCAAGACTGATACCAATCTTAAAAGAAGGAATCCTAATGAGAGCTATCTTTGACGATGACTTCCGAAAGGACTGGGATATAAGACTCTAAGATAAAAAAGAAAGGAGCACTAAATGTGCTCCTTCTTTTTGAAACCTATTGTAATCACTAAAGTGAAGAAGATACAACCGATATAGGTACTAAATACCGGTATCTTATAGTTTGGATCCTCTCCTGTGATTACTTGTACACCTAGCAAAGTTCTCTGAGAATTCAAGACTTCTAACATTACTGTCCATAGCATATTAACTGGTTTGTACGGTGAAGGGATGACGGGTAGTAAAACAGTCTTCCACCATCCCTAGATGTTTTTTAAATCCGTTGATTAGACTTTGGATGTTCGTCGTACCCACCGGGTTATGGCTGTGTACGGATATTAGTTTAGGAACAACGTTGTTGTCCTGACAGTACTCTACTAACCACCTGGCACAGTCCAGACCGGTCTTCTCAGTATAGCTGGCATAGTCTGGATACTGGTATCCCTGGGCATGACATTGACTAAAGTAGTCATTCATGTGTTCTCTTGCCAGGTCGTGATCAAAGCTGATTAGATCCGGGATCCCGTGCTCAGTGATCCAGCTTACAAACTCATCATAGTTCCGAACAACATACCACGGTTCATATCCTGGAAGCGTCGTTGTCGGGGTTCTCACGTCGTCTAGGTACAGGGCTTTTTTCAGACTCATGTAGTATAGTATTACCTTTTAGATACTTGGGTTCATAAGGACAGTGGCGGCACTTGTTACCGCAGCAGACTCCCCGCCGGATATGAAAGGCAGCTTTGAGTACGATCTTACCTTCTTCTTCATAGTAGAAATCTTCCTCAGAAGTTCTCATGGTACTTAGATTCTTGTACGCCGGTTTGGTTCATATACTTAGATCCTGGCTTCTGATCGTAGCTTTCTAAGATGGTACCTTCAACGCGTTCAAACTTCACCTGGCATATCTTCATGCCAGCATAGACTTTTAGCGGACGCACGACTCTCATCTCTAAGACAAGACTTCCAACAAATCCTGAGTCTATAAAACCAGCGCAAACGTGGATGTCTAATCCAAGTCGTCCAAGACTTGATTTACCCATTACTGTAGCACAGATAGTACCTTTTACTCCAATAGTTTCTCTACATGAATAGAGATAAAGCTCACCGGGTCGGAGAACAAAACCATCTTCCGGAATAATAAACTCTTGTACGGGGTTTGGTTTTCTTGGATCTAGAATAAGCCCTTCTTCATATACTTTGCAAGCAGGAGCGAGTGTCAGGTCTACACTGTTTGGATTTAGATACTTCTGTTCAAACGGGTCGATGATGATGTTACCTGCTTTAATCTCTTCTAAGATCTTCTTGTCACTTAGGACCATAACCAAACGCTTTTAAGGAGTGTTCAAAAGGATTATCCGGGAGTTGTTGTACCAGCTGCAGCATCTGTTGTGCTACTTCTCTAACTTCTACTTGTGCATGCTCGTCGTTTCTTAACTTTTGAAAGTGTATAAACGAACGAAAGTTAAACATGACATCACTGGTGATCTGAGAGTTATACGTCTTGAAGAACCGAGCGGACTCTTTGGCTCTCTTGCGACCGAGGACCGGCGTAAGATCTTGTAATGCTCTGTGATACAGTTTATTACTAAGTTCTGTGAACCATAACAAGTGCTGATACCAGTCGGTATCTTCGTCCATGTCTATACCCTGCCAGTCTTGAGGGAGATAAAACTTATCTTCCTTGAGTTCTTTGTACCTGGCAGACTCTGCGTTCACAGATACACCTACACGGTGCTTAATCAGATGGATGTGGGTAGCGATATCTGTATCTACTAGAAAGTGCAGTGAGCTTTTTTCAAACGGGGTATGGTGTCCGTTCTCAGCCAGGGTCTTTAACAGACCCGGCATACGCTCTTTCTTTGTATCGTAGTCACGGGTGGTACTGGTCCAGGCTGACATAGCGTGAGTTGTGTCACCCCCATAGTGTCCGATAAGTTCTACTTTGTTCGTCGTGTTGTTCATTCTTTGATGTTGTTGTATATCAACCAGTTCTCTATGTGTTCATCACATACTTCTTTCCAGCTCGGATTGGTAACATCTACAAAGGGTACATTACATTGATTTACCCTAGCCTGTTTCATCTCTTCCGGATTATCATCCAGGTGAAAAACAAACTTGGTCTTATTGAGATACGTATGCTTGTACTCCATGCAGGTAAACCTGACATGATGCCGGGGTATCCCCAGGCTTTCTGCTACACCCCATACGTTAAAGTTGGGGTCTCCGTCATGCTCAGAAAAGATAGCGGCCCACTCAGCTTCCGGAAACTGATCTCTCCACCGGTGCATGTGGTTGGCATCATAACGCGTGGTTACGATCCATACCTCTATGCCTTTTTTGATTAGAGACTTGGCGTACTCCTGGATCTCCGGTAGTTCCAGAGTCCCGTCGAAATCAAAAGATACCTTCATCAGGTTAAGGATTTGAATAGTTGATAGGTCACTGAAAAGATCCAGCTCCACAAGCGGTAGCTTATGAACAGGATCACTGACCAGGTGATAATGAAAGTCCAGTTGTACTTACTCAGTTTCCGTAGAAAGGAACGTGTTATATGCTTCATATACTTCAGGGTATTGACGTAAGATTTCTTCCCTGGTGATCTCGTGTCGCGTAAGTTCTGTCTTAAGTAAGAACACTTCATCCATTATACTATCTCGTTGCTGGCGGGCATGCACAAGCTCTTGCTGAAGCTCTTCCATCTTGTTAGCCGTACGTAAGACAGCAAATAACATGATCCATAAACAGATCGTTACAAAACCAGTGAAAACGTATTTCATAAAAAACGGGCTTTGGATTTTTGTATTAGTGCATCTTCTTCTGCGGTCCGTCTGGACAATCGACATGCTACTTCACTACCATACGTCGGGGAAAACACCCGGGTTTTCTTAGCACATTTCTGTTGCACGAGTGATGGACTTATACCTAGTTTATTACCAGTGGTCAGGTAGTTCGGGTAAACTCCGATAAGCTTCTTATCCGCTGGATCATAGACTTTTACGCAGGTATCGTCGTGTAGTCCGTTGATATTATCCTTGAACGTAATCATATCCTATCTGTAGAACTGCTTGGTAAAGATATAGATTATTCTGAAAAAGTCTACAATATTATCCAAGATCTAGATTAGATTCTTGGGTAAGTTCTCTAAGATGATTCCGGGTGGCTTGTAGAGCATCATAGACATCTTGAGATAGACCTTCTTCGTACTTCAGTCTGTTTCTTAGATGCTGGTCCAGGTGCCACAGTACATACGCGTACTTGTGTCCGTTGACCGCTTGGTCAAACTCATGTTGTTCATCGGGCAGCTCGAACTGTAGTGTCGCTTGCATCACCGGGGATTTTACTGTGATCAAAAGCATAAGTCTGATCGAGTACTTTTTTGTAGTACTCGATCTCGAGACTGTCTTTTATGAAGTCTCGTCTTTTCTTTTCCTTTTCTATATTTGCGTCATGGTCGGCAGCTACTACCAATAGAACGAATATAGTCATGACGGTCATGAAGATCAGACCGTAACCTAAGATGTCATTTTTTTTCATAATAGATGCTTCTTACTTTTTCTCCCAGCTCCATATCGTTAGGTGTTTGCGTCACGAGTTTGACCGGGATGGTGATGACTTTATTGTTTTCAGTTGAACAGTTGATACAAAGCTGACCGACGCCTTCTATGTAACCATAACGCAGGTCTACATGATCGTCTTGATCATAGCGTGTCTCAACCCCGCAGAGAACACACTTGTCTTTCATATTGTTGGGTTTGAAAGTTGGTTATGCTTTATCCATCTTTTCTGGAGATCATTCCAGTATCCCATTTCATCGTTATACCGGTTACATACAGTAACCAGTTCCGGAAATCCTTTAGCCAACTTGGCTCGTTGGATTCTGTCTAACTTAAAGATGGCATCTATGAGAGCAGTCCACCCGCTACCAGCCATGCCGTTCTTGTAATACATGAAGACTTCTTCAGCCGGGGTTATAACTTCCCGGGCTGGTTTAGTTTTGGACTGTTTCTGTGTCGTGTTCATAAAACAAGGATTGTTGAGTTAACTGTGAGTTGAACAAACTGTGAATGAAGTGACGTCCTTTTTCGGTCCAGACAGTAAGCTGAGAGGTGTAGATTTGACCGTTGTTATCCCTGTACGGACTGGTGATACTTTTAGTGTACCCTTTATCCTGGTACTTGGCACTTAGAACCCAGGTCTTTCCGCGTTTATACTGGATACCCATCTGCTGCAGCCGGGTATTAAGGGCATTGGCGGTCATCCCCAGTTCTTTAGCAATGATCGTAGTTATCACTCCGGTCTTACTGGTCAATACTTTGTCGGTATACTCTACCTTGGGAGTAGCTTCTTTCAGCTCAAGCTGCAGCTTTTCTTTTTCGTCTTCCAGCCTGAGGATCAGGTGGGCTATTTCTCTGGGGGTGGGTACTTCAAAAGCAGGAGTAGTCATCCGCTTTTCGAGTTCCAGTTTCTCGAGACGTTCTATGATCTTATACCGCAGAACGGTGTCGTATCCGGAAGCAAGAAGAAGAGCTCCTTTTTTAGTTAGCTCATACATCGGCCTCGGCTTTCCACCAGCGTCGGTATAATTTACCAACTCAAAATTGAGTTGGTGACTAAGGCCTTGGCTATCAAGATCTTGGATGATGTTTTTAATATCACGTATAATGTTATAGTGACTTTTGTTAGTTAGTTTAGCTATCTCCAAAGACGTAATCGTCGAAGGTTTACTGAGGTCCATGGGTGGTCTTCTTAAATAGTGAGGATGTTTCCGAAAGAAGTAAGTCCAAGATCAAACTTGCCGTCATACACACAGGCGGCGTTGGAGAAGACAGTGTCTGTTCTAGAGTACTGAGATATACCCTGGTTAGTATCTATACCGGGCATGTTGTGAAGGTGTCCAAAGCATACCAGCTTTAGGGTCTTTCTAAGCTCCCAACAACGCATCATCAAAGAGTGACAGCCGCACATCTCAAGCTCACCTTGTCTGTTGAAGCTAAGATCCCGGACACCTTTGGGTGGGCCGTGACTGATCAGTACGTCTGTATCATCTGGTACCTGCTGCCATACGTCATACATCTTGTGTCTGGCTTTCATAAAAGCCCACCGACCAAACGTTGGTGTAATGGGTGACCCGTAGAACTTGACCCCGTCGATTGTTATGCTCTGGTTTTCCAGGTAGATGATACCTGCTTCAGCAAAGTGCCCGGGAGTAATCATCCCTCTCTCTATTGAGGTATCATGGTTACCGGCAACATAGATTTTGCGTAACACAGGTACATTCTTGTACCAGTCGATAAAGCTTTGCACTTCACCTTGGTTGAAAGCCGGACTGTACTGATTAGAACAGTCACCACTATGTACCACTACATCTATACCTTCAAACCGGCTAAAGGGCATCTGACTGTGAAACCCGTGGGTGTCACTAAGGTGCAGGATCTTCATTCTTGTAAGTTTGGTTATAGTACTCTTGAGCTCGGCCGCGGTTAGGATCAAAAGAATGAGACTCCATACCCGCATAGACAGCATCAACGATCTGCTTTTCTTCTGTAGGAAGTAATGCCTGCATCTCACCTCGTAGGATCATAAGCTGAACTTTGGGATCCAGGTTTTTAATACTTTCTGAGGTATTAATCAGAAACCTCATTGCTGTTAACTGTGCCATATGTTTCGTTATAATATTGTTCTGCTTTCTCAAGTTGGTAATATATGTATGTTTTTCATATATCAAGTTTTAAGTTTGAGAAGTAATCTTCTTTACCAATTGTATCTAAATAATCTTCATGTACTCCAGCATCAAAAGCCTTTTCAATCTCAGGAATTAAAGGAGTTGATTGAGATAGAATTTTTTTTAATTCAAGAGATAGTTGATTATATATAGTACCTTGAATACTTGGTTTTTCAGAATTTTTATATAATACTTCCAACTCCTCTATTCTTTTCTCAAGAAGAGTCTTATTTACAATGATGTATTCGTTGTTCATATATCAAGTTTTAATTCCACCAAACAAGGTTTTTATTTTCATAATCATTTGGCACATCATCTTTATGTACGTCTTCACATTCAATATTTGTATTCATATATCAAGTTTTAAGTTTGAGATGTAGTTTTCTATTACCTTTAACATTTTTTGCACTTGTAAATGATGTGCAGAATCATAAGGGTCATATCCTTCATCAACTAATTCCTGTAATGGTTTTACATTTTCAGGAATTAAAGGAGTTGATCTAAGAAGCACCTGCTCATATACATATATTTGAGCTAAATGTTTTGCTACATAAGACTCAGGTATATAATTCAAACTTGCTTTTAACTCCTCTATTTCTTCTAGAATCTTTGTCTTATTGACAATGATGTATTTGTTGTTCATATATCAAGTTTTAAGTTTGAGAAATGTTTCGTTGTAGTATTGTTCTGCGTCTTCAAAGAATTCAACATCCCCGTCTCTCGCATCAAGACTATCTATCTCTCCATCCTGGTAACCTTTGTTGTAAGCTATTTTGATCTGCTCTTTCTCTCTTTGCAAATAAAATTCCCAATTAACAAACATTCCACTTGCTTTCAAATCATAGTCTAATTCATCAATCATTTCTTGTATTGCTGTCTGTTTTTCCATAAGTTTCGTTGTAGTATTGTTCAGGCTTAAATTCCTTTGATGCCATATCATAGCTACCCATTATATAAGCATCTATTATCTGCTCTTTCTCCATTTGTTTGGCTTGTTTGAGTTTATCATTAAACGTGCAATACGAAAATGCTGTGTCTAAACCAACAAGTTCATTTTGTAACCATTCAACTGCCGTCATGTTATTCTTTTCCATAAGTCTGATTGTAATATTCTTCTGCAGTAATAATATTAGATGCTCCATCCCTATACATGTATCCATTATTTTGACCATGTTTATAGTCGTTTATTATCTGCTCCTTCTCCATTTGTTTTGCTTGGTTTTTCAATGAGTACAATAGATTGTAAAGGTTTTCATCATCACAAAGTTTTTTGTGGTCAATAATATCATTGTGTGCTAATACTTCAAAGAACCATTCAACTGCCGTTTGTGCCATGTGTTAAGGTTTAAATGTCTGTGTGTAATAGTCAAGAGAACTGTTATCAGCTTTACCGTTAACATGAGCTCTATGCTCAGATTGAGCACCATCTTCCCATGCGTCTATTATTTGCTTACTATATATCTTTTCAGCTTTTTCAAACATCTTGGTATAAAACCCGTTGGTATCATTTTCAAACAGAGAGGGTAGTTGATTCTTAAGCCAGTCTACTACTGTTATTTCTGCCATAACTAAGAGTTAAAGTGTACCTGATGTTTTGCATTACTGAAGAATCTTTTCTTTTCTGAGGATACTACCTACTGTAAAAAGCAGTGATGTCAGATCCGACGCGTTACCTATCCGGTAGTCAAACTCCCAGTCATCCAGGGCTGTCTCAGAAGGGTGTGCATTGATAGCACTAAAGCCCGGGCGGTCTACACGGATGATGATACCACCGGCATTCTTGATAGCCTGAGCTTCGTTGGGAAAACGGGTGTCAGTGATAATCCAGTTGGGTTCTATGATCTCATGGTTAAATACTTCTGCTTCAGACCTACCACCATAGTGAATAAGAGATGTTTCACCGTAGTTTTCTCGGTAGGTTATGGTATAATCATTACCCGCTATAGGATCAGGGTCATTCCATACAGGTTTATAGTCAGCCATCAGGGCATTTACCCAGGTATCAGGATGCAGACCGTTTCGTAAAGCGTCTGTACCAAGTCGTTGTAATAAGTCTCTTACACTCATCATATTAGCAATACCAGCGTCACCTTCTTTAGGAGCTTGTCCATTATTAGTTTTCCAAGTACTCCATTCAGGACCTAAGAAAGTTTTCTTGAACTCCTGGTCTTCAAACTGGTCCGCGACTATACCGGTGAGAATAGAAGCTACTACTTTGAGTTTACCAGCCCACTTCTTGATCTTCCAACCAGACTGTTCTTCCAGCCACCACTGTTGATTATCGTAATCAGCAAGCAGCTCTTCTAAAGGCGTTGTTATTGATCCTGGGAAGCAAGTAGCAATCTGGATCATCTTACCGACGGTATCTTTACCCGACCCGGCGTATCCTGATACACCTATTATTGCCATAGTAGTTTAGTTTATTGCTTCGGGTTTATCCTCAGCAGGTTTGTCAGATAGATCGAATTTCTCGATCAAGTATTTATCAATGATATCTACCACTTCTTCCATATTGGAAGCAGGTATTCTGCTTAGTTGTTCAGTGAGCACCATGACCCACACGAGATCTACCTTGTCCAGTTCTTTTTTGATAGTCAGGATGGCGTCAGAGTTTGGTAACAGATCACATATAGAGTTTATAGCAGAATTAATCTTGTTCAACGCTTGCGTCAACGCATGTTTCTGTTTCTGAGAAGTCAAAGCTCGGGCATAGTCTACACGTATTTCAATACATTTAGCGTGCTGCAGTACTGTCTCAAAGAGCTGTGCAATAGCTTTTTCACTTAGTCTATCTGCCATGGTTCGGAAAGAATAATAAAAGGGAAGCCCGGAGGCCTCCCTTGTTTTAGATCATCTTAGTTAAACTTCACACCAAAACCTGTGAGTTCTTCTTCTATCTCATCAACCGGTTCCAGGATCGGAGCTTGCTGGTATGCTACCGGTTCTTCCTCAGGTTCTTGATCGGGAAACGTGTCCTCATCAATAGCCATGTACACACCTTTGAGCTGACCCAGTTCGTTCACAAAGAAGTTGTGTACTTTCTGGTGATCAGACAGATAGCTCATCGGGTGAGAGTCTTTCAGAGCCATGGTCACATGGTTGTAAAGATCCCAGGCTGAATTCGGATCCTGGCTGTACGTGTGTGACGGCTTTTGGATCTCACGCTGGACCATACCAATTTGGGTAAGCGTGAGTACTTCCTGCTCGATAAAGAGCCGACCGATCACTTCACCTTGTTTGGCTTTGCTGAGGTTGATCTGCTTCAGCATTTCTTTATCAGCTACCAGGTTGTCATAGTACACCTTAGCCTGGGAGATCTGATCTTTGATGCTGTTGATGACGTCAACCAGGGCTGAGCCAGTGTGCTTACGTTTGTAGTTACCCAGGTCACCGGATACAACACCGTTCATACAGATAAAGACGTGTGCACCGATGGCACACTTAAACCTCATCTGCTTGTTGTAGGAGTTAGACCAGGCAAACATCAGACCCATATCAGGATCGGTGCCGTAGTTCAGGTGATAAGTACCCTGTGCAATTTGTCCATCAAGGCTGCTTTTATACAGCTCTTGGTTAATAGTAAAACCTGCGTTGGCCAGATAGATACGAGCATTGTCGATGATCGTACCGTGTGCGATAGGTGTGTAGCGTCTCCCGTGTGCGGGAGTTGGTATGCTACGGATAGTTGCCTCTGTTACGAGTTGTGTTTTTACCGGCATAGTTTACGGTTAAAAAAGTGATAGTTGAGTAAATGATTTAGGCTTGATCTTTTCCATCTGATCTATCTGTTTGTAGATCTCTTCGAGATAGTACTTCAGGTTAAGATCATAATCCTGAAAAGGTTTGTTCTTGTCTATCCGGTTAATGACTGTCTGTAACCAGGGTCCGGATTCTACCTGGATCTCCCGGCCATCGGAGTGACACTTGATGATTTTGTTACCTTGATTGGAAACAAAGTATCGTATGATCTTTTGAAGCTTTGTCTTCTGAACAACAGACAGCTTTTTTACAGTGATGTTAAAAGCACGCTCGGTATCAAGACCCGTATTGGCTTCTTTGCTTACTGCATCGTGTCTTACCCAGTTGTCATCGCTCCAGGATTGTTCCCACCCGTTGGCTAATAAGTACTGTCGTTTTTCTTCAATACTCATATTCTTGTACTTTTCAGGTACGTCATCAACGAGTTGTCTTGTTTCGAAATACCATCCGCCTTTACTTTTGACACCGGCGCAGTAATCCAAGATGTTGGTGTTCTGGGCCAGGAACTCTTCGGGTTTTGTACCGTATACGAAATAAGCGTGGATAGCTTTGGGAATAATTAAGAAGCTCTTGTTCTTATGGAATACAGCTACCTTCTTCTTGTGAAGATCTTCCCACTCAAAAGCACCCTTACACTTGACTGCCGTGTAGAAGAAATCAGTACCGTCGGTCCGGAACTTGTAAGACGGAGAAGACTTCTTCATCTTGTTCCATACCTGTTCTGCAGTAAGACCTTCTTTGGGATCGTCTTTTGCTTTTTTCTCTGCAGTAACTGCGATGTAGTTGTTTACGTCCCGGATGACCATTTTGGTATACTGGTCGTGCTCAAGACTGAGATTCGTTAATTGCTCCCACCGGGCACAGATATCCATGTACTTCTGTACATAGGCAGTTGGTATCATAGTCTCTAGACCGTCAGTGTTCTGCATCAGCGGAATAGCTTCCGGGATCTCCTCATAGATCATCTCGTAGAGCATGCTCAGCAAGAGCTGCCCGTTTACAGTGATCTGCATGGTCATCTTGGGGTCATACAGAAACGAGTTCTCGTCACCGGTCAAACCATACGTAGAGTTCAGGATGATCTTAAAGACATAGTTCTTTGGATCTGACTTGGGAATCTTCTTCCGTTCGTCAAAGAACCACTCGTACAGCTCACCGAACTCTTTTTTGGGAAGATGCTCTGGAGCAAACCCGTTACGAATAGCCAGGTTAGGATAGAACGATATAACATCTGAGGTCATGATGGTCCACCCGGGCTTAGCTTCATAGATCCCAGACGAGATCGCGCCGTGAATACCACCCAGACCATAGTCTGTCTGTACACCACGATACGTAACACTGTGCTTAAACCCGTCTTTAGTGGAGGTGATTACCTTGGTACGGAAGAAGTCCAGGACGTTGTTGAACTCCGGAGTCTTAAACTTGACATAGGGTAAAATACACTCGGCCAAAATGATATACGACCGGGTTGTGCGGAGCTGTTTGATCTCGATTTTGTTCCAACCTAGCTTTTCACTCAAGAAGTGTAAGAAGAGTTCCTTGGATATCCTGGGCTCTGAAGCACTGTACAGATCAATGCCGTATTCCTTGGTTAAGGTTTGCCGGAGCTTGATCTGATCTTTACTAAAGTTCAGGATTTCCTTGGTAGACTCAACGTCATTGATACAATACGTGATGACTTTCTCTAACGTGTCCTGACTGAGCACCGGTTGATTGTGCGGGTGCGGCATCTCTTCGATATTCTCCCAGTCCATGGAATATTGGATCCACTTTAGAGAGCTCATCTTGGCACGGTTGTCCCAGTGGTTCATCTTAAAAAGGTCAATCTGCTTGATCTGCAGCTGATAGGGTGCATAAAGAGAAAACTCTCCCCGGTCTGTACGGGATATAACATCCTGTGCAAACTGATAGATTTCTTTAACGAGATTCGGAGAAGATAGGGGAAGAAGTTTCTGTTGGTTTTGCAGCACCCACTGCGTGATCTGTGCGTCAAAAGCAAGACCGTTGTAAGAAATATGCCACTCTTTATTGGATACACAGTCTTTTAGAAACTGTACATACTGTGGGAAGTCATTGCGGTTTTCATGGACGACAAAAACACGACGTGTATCTTCTTTGTAGTGGGTAAACACGGCTACAAAACAATTACAGATCGTTTCATAGTCCATCACCCAGTGCGTCTGTTGGTTTGCCATGTTCGACATGTTCAGTTAAGCTGTTCCCCCTTTTCGTTATGGAGCAAGCCCAAAAAAAGGCAGTGTTACCTGCCTTCTTGGGTTTTTGCTCACAGGGCTGTCTTAGACAGTGATAAGGTTAGCAGGTTGCCCTTCGTACGCCTGCTCCAGGTATTGATTGAAATCAAACGTGTCTGCGTTGAACGCAAAGAAGTTCACTAGAGCTTTGATTTCTTCCGGGTTCTCGATGTAGTACTCGTAGTACGTCTCCAGTGTCTTACGCTCTTCAGCGTAGTCTTTACCGTTGGTCCGGCGGCCTATTCTCATGGTCTTTACATCACCGTTATCATCCAGCTTGGCTACCATGTGCATGCTCTGCTTCTTCTCTTTACCGATCAGAGCCAGTACTTTACTGTCACGATCAAAGATTGCTTCGTTATATGGACAATCGGGAGAGAGCGGAATCAGCTTGAACGTCTTCTGGTTACCCCAGCTGCCGGTTACGAGCATCATTGATTTATTCATAGTTCTACAGATTAAGGTCTACAAATTTAAGTGGTTTTCTGTAAGATCTCCAAATCTTCTACAGGGATTTTTAAAGTCTCTTTCTCTAAGTCACAGGGATCACAGAGTTCTCCAATGCCTTTTAGGGTACTTACATCAACATCTAAAAGCTTGGCGTACACCTCGTAGTACTTCTCCGGGTATAACCAGGAGTCTACGTACTTGTACTCACTGGAATTTTCTCCATAGTGCGTCTTGATGGCTCGTTTGGTTATAGACGACAGTTTGGAGTACTTTCCCATGATGAACTGAAACCAGTCCTGTGAATGTTTTTGAAAATCAAAGACATAGATGTTATAGTCACGGATCTTAAGGACCCTTTCAAAGTGCGGGTTGTCAAGCAACATCGTCTTTTCGAAGATCTTAAACCCCTCAGACACATCTGTCTTATAGGCACAAACTAACTTGAGGTCTTCCGGCTGGACCACACCTTCTACTGAGATGTAGATACCAGACGGGGAGAAGTTGGAGCTTTTCTTGATGCCCAGTATAGGGAACAGAAAGCACCGGGACTTCTGAAAGTACTTGGTATACAGACTATCAATCATCATTGGTTCTCTTTTAGAGAACTACCAGCCCTTGTGCGAACTCGTAAGGAAGCTCGTAGTTTTTATTGTGATAATGCCATTCTGCTTTCTCCAGGATAGCGTTGAATCTATCCAACCAGCTATTCATCGTCTTTTCCGTAACCGGGAAGGCGTAGCTTTGAAAAGCACGGTCTATTACCACAAAGTGGAACCTGGCAGTAAAGCCTGACTGAATCAAGTCTATATGCTCTTTAGTAACCAACATCATATAGATCACAGCCTGCATCCAGTATGAGTAGTACTCAATACTTTCAGGGAAGTCTTTGAGATCTTTTGACGTGGTCTTGATGTCATTGATGTAGATTACTTTGTTGTCGTAATCAATAACGATGTTATCAATAATGCCTTTGAGTCCATAGACTTTATTACCAAGATCTAATTGTATCTGTTCTTCATTGATCACCTGTTTGCTATCAAACTCAGTAGTATTCATACCTAAGAGATTACAGACCTGTTGGTTGGTCTTGATGATCTCTACAGCACTCTGGCAGAACTTTAAAGTATCCGCGTCAATGATGGTCTTGTCTTGCTTCATCTGGAGAAATCTCCAGTAGTTGAAGGCTTCAGCCGTCAGGATTTTATCCAGACGTTGCTGATCGGTCTTCAGTGACTGATGATAGTTCATATCAGCCATCACATCCAGGATTGCTTTATCAAACTCTTCGAGCTTTTCCCGGGGATCACCGTTGCGTGACAGTTCTTTGTAGTGGTTAAAGACCCGGTCAACTACAGTACGCAGGTTACCGGTGGGTAAACTGGTAGGGGATACGATGAAAAGATCATTGAACTTGTCTTCTTCTAGTAACAGGACGTGGATAATCTTACCCTGTACCAGGTGGCTTTCTACTCGTTCTTCTTTCATTCCCAATACGTACATCTGATAAAAGACCTGGGGGTTCCAGATCAGCTTATTCAGACTACTGTACGAGAAGTACATCTTTTTATTGTAGAACTCTTGTTCCATGAGTTCTACGGATTCTTGCATGATGCTTTCAAGCTTCATTGGATTCTTGTTTATATGGTTTCCATGTAATAACATCAGAGCCGCAGGTACCACATAGTGTGGCTATCCAACCTTGGGTCTGGCCGATGTTCTCTTTGGATCCGCATTTTTGACAGATATGCTCACACATGAACTCAGCCATGCGGATCATACCTTCTATTTGTTCGTCACTGTTGTTGACATAGAAGCGTAGACCTCCGAACTTCTCTTTCATCTGGGTACAGGTAACTTGTGCCGGAGAAACTCTGTTTCCGCCGGTCGTGTACCTCCAGGTATTATCAATGTAATCTTGGATAGAGCCACACAGTATATCTATGACTGCCAGCCACCCGTCTGGAACATCATACCAGTTGACCCGGTGAGGATTACCTTCGTAGTCCTGAAAGATCTTCGGGTACTTTTGAATTATTTCGGTTGTAGTTATCATTGCTGAATTTCTTGTGTCTGATCGTAGTAATAATCCAGGATACTGATAAGGCGGTCTACTAATTGTGCTTCAGACTCAAAAGCTAGTTTGAGTAACTGGTCTCTCTCTTCAAACTTTTCCTTAGAGTAATACAGAATATTTGCTACCAGCTTTTCCCTCATAGTATAGTTACTAGGAGACGGCTCTTGAATGTGTTCTTGTAACTCTATGATTTCCATATGCCTTCTTCTTTAAGAAAAGATCGAATACGTACTCGGGTAGCATTATCGTAGGTCAAAGCTTCTGTCATCTCTATAAAGTGATACAGATCTTTGATCTTGTTGTTGGCTTTGTTTAGCTCATCAATAATAGGGGGTACATAATCTTCCTCATATACCGGGGGTACTTCTTGGATCATTGCTTCAAATTCTTCGTCTGACATGGTTTTACTTTTTAGAACAGTTTTGCATATCCCTGGTATAATAACGGCCCAGGATGTTACCGTTGTAGCTGTCTGACTTGAGTACATCAAGTTTGATCTGCCAGGCCAGCTCTGCATAAGACAGATACTTTTTAGTGCAGCATAGTTCCAAGATGACTCTTCTGAATCTACCTGCACCGTACTTGGTGATATCTGCCAGCAGCTCTTTAGAAGAACCATGATATATCTGCCAGTCAGATTCCTTCACCTGGTACTCAAATGTTTTCCGAGTACCAGTGGCTTTTTTTACTTTTTGAGAGATCTTCTTTTTGCGGGTGTTGTATAAAACCTTCTTACCTACATAGGATCTGAGAGTTTCAGTATCCTGGATCATGTAAATAAAACCGTAAAGGTTTTCATGGTTTGGAAGGTCTTCTACGCAGGAGATCTTTCTATTGTTGTAGAACCAAGAATTCATAGAAGAGCATTGAGTTCTACAAATATACTGTAGAACATCTTCAGTTCTCTAGCTTTTTGTTCAGGATTGGAACCAGTCGGTTACGAACCTCTTTGGCTCCATAATCCCGGATAGAATCTGATGGGTCTTTACTCATAGGTAGAACGGCTGTCAGGATATCAGGATAGAGTTCTTTGTAACGTTCCATGGCTTTGATACCGGCTTCGTCAAAGTCAAAAAGAACGATGATCTTCTCATACTTTTTAAAGTACTCGTTCATCAGTTCTTTACGGATCAGACTGTTCTCAGAGTCAGGAGCAATGTAGTCTACTGATAGCTTCAGGCTCTTTAGGGCCATGATGTCTTTCAGTGAGCTTGTGATCACCAGGAACCGGTGATCTTTTAGCTGCTCAGAACCCTGGACATAGTCTGAAACTTTGATGAACTTCTTATCCTGTGTCTTGGGTTGATAGATCTTGTATAGTGTACCGTCGGCTTTGAAATACCCGTATAGATACAGACCCCGGATAGTCAGCTGTTTACCATCTTTTTCCATGCAGTAATACTCCAGGGGAACTACCCGGTGTTCACTAAGTAGTTTACTGCCTATGTTAAATTTGGTCCAATAAGTCTGATCCTGGGTAGACCAGGACCGGGTAACGATCGAGCTGACTTTATACCGGCTGGACTGTTTGAACTCTTGTACGTTATACCCGCCGTTGTTATGCAGTACAAAGTCGTTAAACTCTTCGATGACCTGTTGACAGGCTTGATGATAGGGCTTCTGTGTGATCTCTTTTACCAGATCAATAGCGTCACCCCACTTGCCGGAAGAGAAGTCTTTGAACTTATATACTTGACGAGCATTGTCAAAGTAGATGCACATAGAAGGCGTGCGTTCCTTAGTAAACAAGCTCTTGATCTTCACATCATCACCCGTTAACTTTTCTTTGAGCTTACAGTAGTGCTCAAAAATCCACGGTACAGGTACATCTTTGATGTCATGTACCAAGTTTTTAGTCTTGAACATAGTACTGGGATTAGAAGATAAAAGAAGGGGAGTGTAGAAACACCCCCCGTTATGTACAGCTATGAAAAGAAAGCTTTTTTACATGTCAAAGTCGTCGGTCGCAGGTTCAAAACTGCTTACCGGCTTAGTGACCAGAGCTTTGTAGTGATACTTGTTGTTCTTATCAAACTTGTCCAGCTTGGTTTCGTCTACAGACGCAAACTTATACTTGGGCAAAGACAGCTTGATGATGGTTTTACCGTTGTACTCTTCTTCGGTGCCTTTGAGGAACCAGTACATCTTCTTGCCTTCTACCAGGTTCAGGACTTTGGATACCCACTCTTCGATAGAGTTGGCCTGGATCTGGTTGAGCTGGTCACGCAGACCGAGTTCGGTAGCAATGATGCTCAGCTTGTACATGATCTCGTTACGAGATACGTTGGGATTGTTGAATTCATCCGTCCAGATGGTAGCAGCAACGCGTGCTGTTTGACCCTTGTGCTTAGGTCCTTCCGGGTTATCTTTACTGATGGGCCAACCTTCAAAGTTATCCAACTCAGGTCCCTCGAGATAGAGCTCCAGTACTTTTTTGTCTCCTTTGCTGGAGGTTCTGAGCTGGCCGCTGTTAATGTGGGCATAAACTACCCCTGCTTGTAATGACTTAGAAGTACCGCCGGTCTTGACTTCCTGTCCTTGAGTGCTAAACATACTGTCTGTTTTTTATAGTTAAGGATGAAAACTCAGTTTTCGTATTCGTGAATTGCTTTCTTCACAAATGCCAGATCGTTGGGGATCTCAGTATCTGTAAACATACCCCAGGGACTTTTACAAGTGTTCTCACCGTTGTTGGTGGTTTCAAACACGTAGCGTACGCCGCCCTCTTTTTCTTTCTTGACTTTGCCAAACAGCACGATGGAGAACAGACCTTCCAGGGAAAGCTTTTCGTCTACCATTTTGCCGATCGTCTTTGCTTTGACTTTACGTTTGCCTTCGATGTCAGTGGACTCTTCAGCATGCGTAAGAAACACGACAGTCAAATCATCTCTGAGGTCTTTGGGAAGACGGGCAATACGAGCCAGATGTGCACCGATACGGGTGAACTTCTCGTAGCCTTTTTCGTCTATTGAGTCAAAGAACTCAAAGGAACTCATGTACTGGAAGTCATCCACTATAACAGTCTTGATCTCGGGTCGTTTTTCGTTGACATAGCGTAAACACGCTTCTATCTGCTGAGCGGTAGATCCGCTGTACAGGTTACCTGCGGGATTGTCTTTACTCCACAGGATATACTTTTTCTTCCAGCCTTTAAAAGGCAGGGGCTTGTTAGCCACGTTGATGATAAATGTCTCGTTAGGATCGAGAGATTGAATACTGGTAGACTTACCAGAGCCGGACTCTGCAATAACTAGGATGCCTTGTGCCATATTACTTGTTTGTTCTTATCAGTTCGTTAAGCCATAACTTGGTGCTAACCGGTTTACCGGTATGAATAGCATAGTAGTCACGGATTGTCATCTCTGAATATGGTGCATCAGCTATAGGCTCGGGAGCTCTATATGATGTCGTATTCTTTTGGGGTGTTGAAGTAACAGCTTTAGATCTGGGCTGATCTAATAAAGCAGAAGGTCCGCTGATTGCTACGCTGGCTGGTGTAACCATACGTAGTTCTTCTAAAGGTACGAGGTAAGAACCTTTCTCGTTCATCTCATACTCTTCATCAAACGATGGATTATATGATACTTTGTAAACTGTTCTGTTGGTATCCAGCGGCTCAAACTCTCTACTTGTAAGTTCAAAGTAAAAACCGTTTTCTCTTTTAAACTCAGAAGCAAAGATGCCGACTACTTTACGAGCTTGCTTGTCGTAAAATGGGATCTTGATCTGAAAGTCCAGTCTGGTAGCACCGAGTTCTTCCAGCATGGGAGCGTGGAAAGCTCGTATTTCTTCCAGGACCTGAGCTTTGTATTGTTTTTGGTCATCAGGTGACAGAGACTTAAACTCATCAAACGAGAGTCGTCTTCGTGCGTTTTGGTACTGTGCTGTTGTAAACATGGGAATTGTAGTTTAAAGTTCTTCACCGATAGGTGCGGATACGTTTCTTGAAAAACCGGTACGCTGAGATAATCTTGTGAACGAACCATCAGGGCGGTCCGGGACCGCCGGTGGTACTTCGATCATCCGTTGATTTTTACCGTCCATCTTCATAAAGATGATACTGTTGTCTTCACTACCGTTACGGATCTTGAGTAGATGCATAAAGACGTCGTCTTTTTCTACCCGGTACGCGTACGGACCGTAAGACTTAATATCCATCTTGTAAGGACGGGATAGTACTACTACCATGTCGGATCCTTGCATCAGGGCGTCACCGCCAAAGATGTCAGAACTGGTCGGGTAGTTAGCAATACTGGAAGGAACCTTACGGATAGCTTCTTCCATGGTACGGTTCATCTGGGTAATCATGATGATAATAACCGGGATCTTACGTTTGAGACTCATCAACATCTCTGTGGTGTTGTATAAGACGTCAAACTTGTCTTTCTCGGAACTGCTGCGTTTGATCAACCAGCTGTGGTCGATCGTAACGATCAGGGGCTTGGCCCCACCATCTACATACGCTTGTTTGATCTCTTGTTCCATCTCTTGGTGAGTAAGAGACTCAGAGATGATGTCTCTTTTAATACCCTGTTTCTCCATCATGTCACAGACATTGATATACTCTTTGATCTGATCCAGGATGAAGTCATCAAGTTGTTGATTGGTACTAAGGATTACTCCGTAGTCTTGAGCTACTTCCCCGGCAAACTGCCTGGAAGCGTACTGCTCGTCACCCATCTCGAACTGAAACTCCAGGATATTAAACTTCTGGTCCGGGTTCTGACGATGAGCTTCCCGTAACATTTGGGATACAATCATCGTTTTACCTGCACCAGGACGGGCTCCGATCGTTAACATTGAGCCCCACTCCAGACCGCCTACGCCAGCGGTATTGAAACTGGGCCATGGAGTCTTAAGACTTTTGATGTCCCCGTTTCGTCGTTTCTCGACATACTTGAGACCTTTTCGTAATACCGACGTGTATGTCTTCCGTCGGCCGATATTCTGAGGTACTTCCATACAGGAGATGAAGGTTACTTCAGAGTGTACTCTCCAACAATACGTCTATGTTGTTTAAGATGCGCGTTTCTCCTCGAACTTCGGCTTCATAGACCAGCTTGTTGACTATGTGTTCTAACATCGGAAAGCTGATAATCTTGTAGTCTTTAGTGTCAGAGAAAGCAGCATCTGGCAACTTGTCAAAGAACTCTCTGAGGGTTGTGGATACTGTAGACATGTGCTTCTGTGTTTTGTGGGGTGTAAATTTAGAGAACTTGTTATAGAACTCCAAAATAATTTCTACAATATTATGCCTCGTTATTGAGGATCTCGGGGTTGTCTAGGATCATCTGACAGTAGTCTGCCAGTAGAGACCGGGAAGCTTTGGTGAAGTTATCCGTACGTTGGATAAAGTAACTGCTGGTGGTCATGTACTCCAAGTTCTCTTTAGTCTTGGTGTAGATATAGTAGTCTGTAGCATCCAGTACTAGGGCCCAGTCATATTCCGGGTAAGTCTTAAAAAACCAGATAAACTTCTCTTTGAGTTCCTGAACTGTCTGCCGGAGTAGTCCGACACGAGGAACCCGTTTTGCCGGAAAAAGCTCCCGGTATGTTTTGATGTGAGTAAGTGCATCTGTACCTAACAGTTCTGAAGCAACCTTCTTTTTAGTCTTGACTAAAAGCGTTTCAAACTCATCCAGAATAAAGATTGCTCCTGGGGTAAGATTTCCATTTGAGTCAATGTGACCTCTGCTTTCTGCTACTAGACGTTCAGCATCTAAATTAATGATGCTGGTGGGCTTGATCTTGTATCGGCACGAGTCCAGGAAGTATAACTGGTTCGGACTCACATTGTACTTGATCAAGCTTTGCCATAACTGATGACTCATATTGTTGCTTTATATGACTAAGAATAGCTGAATACTTATGCCGAAAGTTTTCATCTGTTTCGATCCAGTTTTTAAAGTTTGTAACGCTGTTGATTACTGTAGTATGATCCCTATTACCTATACTTTTACCGATCGTTGTAAGACTATACCGCATCTCACGAGCCAAGTAGCAGTAAATACTTCTGAGCTCTACTAGTTCTCTGGATCGTGAACGAGATTCTAAGTTTAGAATAAACCCTGCAACCTCTGGAAGGAAAAGATCAAAACACTTTTTTAGTACAGAAAGATGCATGTAAGGGATAGCTACATCTGTGTTTACCTGAGCTGCAGTCATAACAGTAGGGTAGTACCCTAACTTGTCAAAGAAGTTTTCTCTAAACTGTTCAATCAGCTTTTTTTCTAGCTGTAAGGCATAGGTCTTACTTTCCATAGTGATCTTATTTGGGTCTACAAATATAGACAAGTTCTCTAAAAAAGTTGTATATTATATTGTAGAGGTCGGTCTAGATTCTACAGTTTTAAAGTTTACGTAAATCTTATATGATGACAAAGAAGTTCTACGCCCAAAAAGATGCTTTGGGGTGGCCTATTCCTAGCACCATGATGAGTGGTACAAAGGTACCGGCTAATCTCATTGAGATTCCTGCCCAAGATGTTACTGCTGGTGCAGGTGAGACCGTAATCATTCATCCTAGCAAGCTTCGCTATTTTGTTCGTAAGGATGAAAAAGGAAATATTATTCCTAACAGTCTGATTATCAGTCTGAAAAAGCCCGCTGGAAATGTATACGAGTTCAAACTTGTAAAAGCTAGCTAATCATGATGAAGGAGAGTTCTGCTAACACGCTGAAGCTTTGGTTGTTTCCAAGCTTAGTGTCCATCATTGGACTACTGATCTGGAATGATGTCACAGAAATAAAGTCTGACATCAAGGCTCTTATGGCCCAGAGTAACATTGACAAGACCCGGATCGACAACCTGGAAAGGCAGGTGTATGGGCAGATTACGAGTGTGCCGAATGATCCTAAGAAAGACAACGCGGTTTGGTTCTCCAAGTTTGCCCTGGTTCCCACCAATGAGGTCAGGGTAGGTAGAGACTCCGGTAAGAAGTCTTGACCCGCAAGTATAAAAACCACAAGTTATTATGTCTCTCAAAGCTCTCAAACTTATTACGATCATACTGCTGCTCATCCTGCTGGTTATATTGACAAGGGCCGGGTGCAGAAAAGTAGTTCAGTGCTTTAAGAAGCCTACCGCTGATACGGTGATCGTGCATGATACTACCTGGCTGGTCCGGGATAGCATCATTTATAAAGAGATGGTTGTCACGGAAACGATCTATGATATTGATACTCTTCCGCCCCAGTATATTCCGGATACAAACTATCCCAAACTTAAAGCGCAGTACGAGACGTTAGTGCAGCTGTTTCTCTCTAAGAACATCTATAGAGACACGATTATGATTGACAGTATCGGTTATGTTACAATAACGGACACTGTACAGCATAATACCCTGAACAACAGGGCTTTTACGTATTCGTATAAGATTCCTCAAGTAACAGAAACAGTCACAATCGTAAAACCCGAAGTCAAGCGTAACGAACTTTATATTGGAGGCGGCATCAATACTTTTAAAGTCTTTGTGCCTTTCTCTCTAGAGGCGGGTTTGATGCTCAAGACAAAACGCGATCATCTCTACGGACTTAAGATCGGCTCTGATATCAACCGGCAGGTTTATTACGGATTCCAGTCTTACTGGAAGATCGGCAAGAAGAATAACTAATACCTAATCCCATATGAAAAACATAATCAGTACTTTGTTAGGGCTGCTCAAGAAGAAGAAGCCCGTAGTTGAAACCCCGGTAACCATTTTGCAAGAGATCAAAGAGGCTCCGAAGCCTGTTGAAGTTAAGCCTGCGATTTCTGACGTTAAAGCTGTGCTGACACCTGCAGCAACAGATCAGACTACTCCAAAAAAAAAGAGGTATTACAAGCCCAAGCCGAAGAAAAGCAACGGTTGATCCAAGCTCTGACGTTCATGAACCTTAAGCTTGATAAACTTAAAGGGTATGTACCCGATGCTGTGATCGCACAGATCCCGGATGTAGTCCAGAAAATGGGAGTAAACACCCCGTTACGCCTGGCTCACTTCCTGGCACAGTGTGCACATGAGTCTGGTGGGTTTAAACTGGTTCAAGAGAACCTAAATTATTCTGTCAAAGGTCTTTTATCTGTCTTTAAGAAGTACTTCTCTACGGAAGCTTTGGCTGCAGCTTATGCCCGGCAGCCGGTTAAGATAGCCAATAAAGTATATGGTAACCGTATGGGTAACGGTCCAGAAAGTTCAGGGGATGGGTATAGATATCGGGGTAGGGGATATATCCAGCTCACTGGTAAATCAAACTATCTAACTTTTGATGCGTCGGTACCCGATAATATCATAGAGAATCCAGATCTGGTAGCTACAAAGTACCCACTGCTTAGTGCAGCATGGTTCTGGAGTAAGAATAATCTGAACGCACTGGCAGATAAGGGAGCTACTGATGCTCATGTTACTGCCGTTACCAAACGGGTCAACGGTGGAACCAACGGTCTTGCTGACCGTCTTAAGTATTTCAAGAAGTTTCATGCACTGTTGAGTTAACAGCAATCTAAAACATAGACCATGGGTAAAGGTAAAGGCGGAGGTGCTCACAAGATCACCTTCGGAAAGCGTAAGAAAGGTCAAGCTGCTAAGAACCAGGGACCGAAACAAAAGCGGATGTCCAAGTATCGCGGACAGGGACGCTAACTAAAACTTTACAGTTATGAGTAACGAAATAGAATCAAGTAAGCTTGGTTTTGAAAGACTTTTGCACTCTATTATGAGAAAGCGGTGGATGATCACTGCCATGGTACTGGGTGCGTTCATCCTTATTGTAGCCGCTATCTTTACAGCCATTGAGTTAGACAGCTCGATAGCGGGTGAGTGGAAAGAACTCTTGCTCCTTATGCTCGGTGCTTTTATCGGCAGCTATGGTAAGATCATCGACTACTGGTTTTCTGATAACGACAAAGACAAGATCCTGGTACAGAAGATGGACGAGGAAGACGGTACTGCTATGTCTAAAGCCAATGACTTTAGTAATAATCCTCCTCCGGCACCGGTTGCTGCAGTTCCGGAACCAATTATAGATCCGGTGCTGGCTACCCTGATGGGAGCTAAGCTAGCTAGTAAAGAAATAGATGAAGATAATGACGGTTCAGCTGATGGTCTCGATCATGACGATGATGGAAAGATCGACGAATACTTTAGTCATAGACAGTGTGATCATATCTGGGGAGATAGTGATCAGGACGGAGACCTAGAGTGTCTGAAATGTGGTAAGATCCTGGATCCACAATAAAGAAAGATAAGCCGGTAGAAGAATCTACCGGCTTTTTGTATATTAGGTATGTTCTATTTTACCACATGCCCTTTACTATCTACTTTCTTGATTGTCTTTCCATCAAAGACAACAACCTGGTTCCGGCGTGAGTATTGTGCAATAACATCGTCATCAAAAGAGGAGAACCGGGCCCCGTTAAGACCTATAAAGAAAGCTCTGTCAGTAAATGTATGACACCTGTCTTCTGCATCTGTAATGATGATGCCGTTACGATCTACCCGGGCTATGTTCTGCACCGCTACGTCAATGGTAGTACCGCCTCCGGTGTCAATCATAGAAATGGAGATCATATCGTTACGATACTTTTTAAGCCGGGTATCAAATAGATATACATCGTTGAGCATGTCCATCTCTTTGAGCTTAGCTACCATAGATTTGGCAAACTGTATCCGGCTAACATCCCTACCGTTTAGATCTTGTACACCACAACCAGAAGACATAGAGCCTGAGATATCTATGTACACGTCGATCTTACCCACACTTTTGGTGTCTTTGACCTGTACGTCTTCAGCAAAGATCTTTCTGAGCTTGGGATGAAGCAGTTCATAGTCTTCAAGACCAGATATATCCGTGGCGTTGAACAAATCCTCGTACGTTGTGATCTTCCGGGAAGAGAAGTAGCTTGCACTTTTATCCAGGAGCTTCTTGAGCTTATCTTTCAACGCACCCATAGAGAGCTTGATCTCAGAGAGCTTGGCTGCAATGGTGCGGATATACTCCGGACTCATCTTACCAGCCTCCGGTGTACCGTCATTTTTACCAGGCTTATTAGCTTGATCAAACATCTTTTCCTGAATGTCTTTGTCTATGTTTTCATCCATAGCTTTACAGGTCTCTTGAGCTTGATCTAACGCCCGGTCCATGGCTTTCTTAGAAGCAGCCGAATCGGTCATCTTATCAAAGGCTTTCTGGGCAGCTTCACTGTCAAAGTCAGACTCTTCGTTCCCGTTAAGACCCTTTTGCATTTGATCATGAGCTTCCGGATCTATGTATTCCAGCTGCGTCATTTGCATCAGGTAATACATCATCATGTTACGGGCGAAGATGGCTGACTTCATGTTAGACCCTTCCGTCATGATCTTACCGACCGGATTGTTGGCTTTTTCTAGGAACCGGTATTTGGTTTCATTACCAGATGTACGCTCTACAAAATCAAGCTTCTGCATCTTCTGGTAGTACATCTTAAAGATGTCATGCTTCAGATGCTTGGGAAACTTTTCATAGTTCTCTTTGAGCTTCTCATGAAACTGCTGCAAGTCAGGTTTCTTATCAGCTTCTAAAGCTTTAAACTTTGATGACTGAGCAAAATGAGCAAACTCTGTTTGTACTTGACGGGTGTCCCGAATACCAGTTTCAACTATGTGGTCGATTTTACTTTGATCAATGTAGTGTAAATACGGCTTGATCAGATCCGGCTTCTTATAGAAGTCCAGTTTACCAAAGAGACCTTCACTTTGTTTATAGTGAGTTTTGATCTCACCTTTTTTTACTTTCTCAAGAATCGTGTATACGTTCTTGTATTGTTTTCCAGCAGCCATATTAGAGGTTTAATAACAGATCGTAGAGCTCCTGGAGAGATCCCGGCGTTATTACCGGGATCTCTTTTTCAGGAGGTTTTATACCAATGTATCTTCTACGACCGTTTGTTAGAAAGGGAGGTTAACAGCCTCGTGAGGAGCTTCACTCATCATGGCGTCAAAGTCTGCAGACGTAGCTTGAGAACGGGCCGGGTGGTTAGCCAGGATATACTGCATAGACAGTTCGATCTCTTCTACCTGGGTTTCATCCATGATACCACGGGTAACATAAGTATTGATCAGGGACTCGATGTCTGCAATAGAGAGCTCCAGCTGCTCGTTGGTAGTATAGCTGTGCAGCATCTCTACCTTGGACATAACAGCCTTTACTTCCGGACTCATCAGCTTATTCTGCAGTTCTGAACCGGCAGACTGACCGATCATGATCTGGGCCGTTTTTACCAGGGCTTTGTCAATAGAGATATCCCAGACATAACTTACGGCTTTGGCCAGCTTCGGTACAAAAGTCAACGTACGGTCAGAGCTGTGAGTGTAACCTACTTCGAGATACTTCTCCAGTTTGTTTACCGGGATCTCCAGCTGATCAATTTCTGCACCACTGGGTACACCGATAGAGAACTTCTCACGGTAGCTACGGGCACCCTTCTTGTAGTACTTGACCATCTCACCGGCAGATACGCGGTTAACTGTCATCTTCAACATGAAGCGGTCCCAGAACGGAGAGTCTTGCTCATCCTTGGGGATCTCGTTACAGGTAGCAATGAACAGCTTCCACTTACAGGGGATCTTGTGCTTACCGTTGAACAGGAACTTCTCGTTCATCACACCCAGCATGGCGTTACGAATAGCAGAAGAAGCTTTATCTACCTCGTTGATGACAACAATCTCTGCATCGGCAATGGGAGTGGAGAGCTCATACTTGTTCTCGGTAAAAAGCTTTGAAAGATCCGGCATACCCTTGACTTCTGAAGCCTTGGTACCCTCGTCTGTTTCCAGGATATAGATCTTCTCAGCAAAGTCTTTCGGGCTCATTTTTCCGTCACGGTTGAGCCAGGCTTTAGCGTACTCGATGACAGTTTTGGTCTTTGCTACACCGGGTTCACCGATGAGCAAACAAGGAAGTCCGGTAGACTCTGCCAGGGCCAGCATTTTAAACACTTCTTCTTTGTTGATCAAAGAAGTTTCAATGGTACGTACGTCTTGTGCACTTTTCTTAGTGATTGTCTTCACGATAGATTTGTTTAGTTTGTTAACACTGGTTTTGACACGATCATCTGCTGCCATAGCAGGAATAGTTACTGAGCCGGTAGTACCAGCTAATTGTTGTGCGCTTTTCACAAGTACAAAAGATGCTTCCCCAATCATTCCTCCGTAGGCAAGATTACCAACATCGTTAGGCTTACTGTTGGTCGCAAGGTCTTTTTCTTTTATACTATAACCGGGTCTGTCACTATACTTACCCTGACTTTCAATAGTCACCAGTTTACCTATGGTATTGGGATTGCACCCATAACCACTTGTTATAATCTCAACCAGATCACCGGGTTGGAACTTATATGTCATCATACTACTCGGACTTTGTGGAGGATTGGACAGTGCAGCAGATGTACTTATTTTGACCCAACGATGGATACCCGCTGAGTTCACTTGAACTTGCCAGGTATTCCCATCATTACCGGTTCTTTGTGTACCTGGTTTATAGATGGTAGCACTATACGTAGGGCTGGGTCTCTTACTCTTATCCATAGTAAGATCAGATGTTGGCAAAGGCGTCGAGCTCTGCGGTTTCTCCGGTAGAGAACTCGCTGTCTCTTTTTGGTACTTCTGATACAGATTTTCCAGTATTGTCACTGCGGTCTGTGTGATCAACAGATGAGTACTTTGGTGTTGGGTCTTCAACAGGTTTTGATACCCTTGCCACACTTCCATCATCTTTGGAGTTACTAACGGGAACGGCGGCTGGTTCATCAGTCTTCTTTGTGTCGTCAATGATGTTGAATACTGTGACGTTGGTCTCGGCGTTTTTAAGTGCCGGATGTTTACGGATCATTGCAATCTGCTGGTCTTTAGCACCATACTTGTCTTGGATATTACCATACCCAAGGTCGTCACGTTTCAGCCATGTGAGGCCGTTGTTGAGGTCTTCGAGGATCTGAGATACATACAGATCTACTTGCTTTACTGCCATAGTTGTATTGATTAAAAAGTTTTACCAAGTGATTTGAAACTGGGGACCGTTGTTCTGTGTCAAGATTTCATTGGTCTTGTTAAACACATCGTTACAGTCCCACGTTGTTTTTGTGTACGCAGCCGACGCAGGGTGGCTGGCTTTTAAGATGTAATGATTCTGACCGATGACTGATTCTAACTCCTGGGCTTTAGCTCCCAGTAAGATGAAGATCAGTCCTGAGTTAGTCAGACTCAACATGTCTAATACATACATGATGAAGTCTTTCCAGATGTCATAGTGGGTACCCACTTTATCTACCTGGGTAGTTAGTGCTGTGTTAAGAAGCAATACGCCTTGTTGAGACCACCGGGATAGATCCGGATCCATGTGTGTGGGATATCCCTGGTATACCGTCTGCTCTATAGCCTCGAACAGGTTCTTGAGACTGGGCTGCGGTTTACCAGTAAGTCCACATGAGAAAGCAATCCCATCAGCCACACCAAAGTGCGGATAGGGATCTTGTCCAATAATTACTACTTTAAGATCACTCGTCGGGCATTCTTCAAAAGCCCGGAAAGCATACTTCAATGGTGGCGTAAATCGCTTACCTTCATCTCGCTCCTTTAGCAGGTTCTCGAGGATCTTATCAAAGTCAGAACTCTGAATAAACCCCCGGAGTTTTACCGCCCAGCCGGACGGTGTTAGCTTTTCGATCAGCTTGCTTTTGATTTCAGCAAGATCTACAGTTTGTGTCATAAAGTTCTCTAAATTTGTAGGAAACGTATCTTATGGCTACATACACGACAATCAAGGCTGATGTTACTTTTGATATTACCGTTGGTGGAAACACACTTATTAGTCTACAGAAGCTGTTGTTATTTTTGCTTGCTGACAAAACTGAAGAAGAGATCCAAGAGGCTTATCAAAAGATCATCAACAAAGACTTTGAAGAAGAGTGGATCCAGCACTACGCTTTCTTGGCTTATATGATCCAGTATCTTGAAAAAACAGCATCTGAAAAAGGATTGGCTACTTTAGAAGATCTCAATAAAGAACAGCCTACCAAACCATAAGTCCTACTTCTTCTCCGATCTCCATGGCTGCTTGAATAGCCAGACTTAGCTCATCTTTAGAACACTCAGCAAAACTCTTAGCCAGGAAGTATTCTTTACCGGATACTTCCCTGGCTATACAGAGTCCTGCTTTATCTTTGACTAAGATCTTCATGTTCTCTACCGTCTCTCCGATATGCATAGCTAACTGCTTGATTAGAACGTGCAGTTTAGCCAGCTGCGGGAGTGTACCATCATCGTGCTGCTCCTCATAAAAGAACTCTACAATCTGACCCTCCGGAATATGTGATACAAACAGCTCGTACTGTTTAGCTGCACTCAGTGAAGCAAACTCCAGGCGGCCGTTACGTTTGACATACTTACCGTTGAAATGAAGATTCATGACTACTCATGTTTACATCGTGATACTTGATCTTGTTCTGGTCCAGGTCTTTTAAAGCTTCCGTGACCCACCGCTCGTCTACCGTATTCTGGTAGCAGAGTATGTGCACCACCGCTGTGTCGTCTGGGTTCAGACGAAGCAGACGTCCGATACGCTGTGAACTCTTGCGCTCGTTGCCGTATGCATGCATAATGATCCCGGCCCGAAGGTTTGGAATATTGATACCCTCGTTGAGCTGCAGTACACAGGATAGCTTGTCGATCTGGTCTTTCTTAAACATGTCAAGGTTTGCTTCTGCGTCTGGGTTCTCGGAGTGTACCGAGTGACTGCATACACGATCTGCCTGGGCTTGGGTGTTACAGAAGACAATACACTTTTCTTCTATTTCTTCCAGTAGATACTTGGCGTAGTCTTCTTTGGTTCGAAAGTCCATCAGGACCCTCATTCGCATAACGGACGAGATCTGTTCCTGCTTTTTACTCTGGGCTTCCATGATACGTTTGCTCCAGTAGTCATAGCTTTTACGCTCAGAGGTCATGAACGTACTGTTCTTCATAGTTACCGGTATCGTATTCTGGGTACTTAATGGCATCCGGTGTACGATGATCCGGTAATCATTCAGGATCTGATCATCTACCGCGTCATCGGTGATGTACTTAAACATCACAGGACAGTACTTACCGACGATCCTGCCTTTTTCACTGTTGTGATACCGGGGCGGAGTACCCGTCAGACCCAGTACTCTACCGTGGTAGTTAGCCAGGAAAGTTTGATGGGACTCTAAAAGACTGTGACACTCGTCCAACACCACTATGTCATAGTGATGCGGGTTATGTTTGTTTAGTGATAGATACGTGGTAAAGGTGACCTTCTCCAGGAGTTCCTGGGGAAGGCCAAACTTTACTGCGTCATCTTGCCAGCTCTGAAATATGCTGAGCTTTGGAGCCACTACCAGCACATTGAGCTTGTACATGTTAGACTGCTGGTAATGGTCCAAGTATCGTAGTCCGATGAGGGTTTTACCGACCCCCATGCTTAAGGCTAACGAACAACATTTGTGATTTAAAGCAACTTCTATAGCATCAGCTTGTATACTGTCTCTTGTATTTTTTTGTTTCACATAGCTCTTTTTTAGTAATACATTTCTGTTCAGGTCTAAGCAAGAAATGCCTTTTATATCTACTAACTACTCTTTTGTTTTTTAAGTTTATAGTACTGTTGACTACGGATTGAGAGTACTTTAGCCCGGGATAAAGCTCTTCTAACTTTTTAGCAGCAGCCCGCTCAGATTCATAAGTTCCAAAACAGTTACAGTCTATATCGTATATTGTCACTGGTTTTTTTTTATCATCATGCGTAGGATATTTTAATAAACCCATTAACTTTTGCTGTTTTAGAGTAGCTGAGATTTTTCTTCTAGACTCTTGAGAAGGAGTATTTCTAATAACTTCTAGTGTGATATTATATGCTGGTTCTAGATTATTAATATACTCCTGTTCTTTTTGGACTAAAAGTTCTACAGGAACTTCTTCAAGAATTGAGACCTCAAAGCAGTTTTTACCATGCTTATTATAACTGTTTTGAAGATGCGGGTTGGCATGAATACCTCGTCGCAGCTCTGACTGATGCCGTTTTAACCTATGGTATATATTTTTACTACTACCGATATACTGTTTTTTGTTACTAGTATTAGTTATACAGTATATACCACAAGTTTTTAAACCAAAAGACCTTGGAATTTTCATAGGGTTTAGATTTGTTCTATAATATAATATACTAATATTGTAGAACTTTTACAAACAAACCCATCGAGATACCCAAGCCACAGCGTTGATGCCTGAAGGCTATCTCCAGGGCTTGATCCTGGATCTCATTACGTTTACTCATAGCTTACCATTCAAATCTTTCTTTCTTTACAGGAGTCCAGGTTTCTACCGGAGGATCAATGTTGTAATACGCCTGATAGATCAGCTTAAGGTTAGCCATGGTCTCTTTGTCTGCATAACCTATGGTACGTTGCAGATCATTTTTCAATACAGCTTCTACAAACGCACTGTTGCAAAGAAGACGTCTGTCTCTTCCCAACAATAGATTCAGTATCTGTACCTTAACAAATGCATTAGCTGTATAGTTATTACGAGCTAACCAGTCATTGATGTCCCGGGTATAGGCGTTTACGATCTCCTGGGTAGTATTCTCTGTAACGTTCATGTTAATCGGTTTTCTGATAGTCCTAATTCTTTAGCTTCTTCTGGATTATTCTCAGCCCAGGTATGACAGTTACGACACAGAGCTCTCCACTTAGACATGTTTAGATAATTATCTCCTACACGACCTGCTGTGTGGTGCACATCGGTAGCCTCCCCAGTACATCCGACCAGTTTAGCCTGACATACTGGATTGGCTATCAAAAAGAGCATGCGTTTCTTGCTGTACTCGTCCAGTGCTGTTTTTTGTTTAGCAGACACGGGCTTGAGTTTCTTTGGTTTTTCTATCTTATACCAACACTCTTTGCAATACTTCGCTTTTTCATGGCTCTTCCAGATGTGTTTGAGCTCCTTGCAACCATTACAAAGTTTCAGTTTTGTCTGTATCACTTACGTAGTTTGTTTTAGGTCTGATGATCATTGCATCTTTAACAGACTTACCTAGTACACCAACAGGTTGACTAATCAACTGAAACTCAACAGGGCCGGAGTTCAGGAGTTTATTAAGTAACATTCGTTCCAGCTCGTCTTCGGGAGATAGTATTAACTGGGTTTCCCCATTACTAACAAATATTGCTTCCATGAGTGATTACGTTAACTGAAAAAAATTTTGTGGTAGAAAACCCATCTCTACCAGCTTATTAGCGACAGCTTCCTGGGTAAGTCCCAGTTCTTTGAAAGAATACCTGGCAGTGAACGCCCGGTTGTACCCTTTAACAGTGCTCATGTCTTTTACGACTTTAGAGTGGGGAAAGAGTTTAGACAGCAAAGCATCTACTTTACAGTCCATGATCTCTTGTTTCCACCGGTTCAAAAAGAACTGAACGCGGCGATGCAGAGCAGTGATCCGCAGAATATCTTTATGAGTCAGCGTCATAATCTCAGATTGATCATAAGCGTTGATACCATAAAGAGCTTCGGCATACAGCTTCTGTTGAATCTTGTTGAAAGCGGGCAGGTCAAACGTCTGGTACAGACTACGTCCAAGATGCTGCAGATTATCTACTTCTTTGTTCTTGTACGGAATGTACTTGGGTTTGTTGTCGTCTCTAAAGGATATGATAATACCCTTAGAGTTAGCCGTGATGGTTTTGTTCGGATTGTAAGGCATCTTCTACAAATTAGATAGGTGAAGGTATACAATATGTCTCAGTTCTACAAATAAAGAGGCCCAAACCTCTACAGGTTCAGGCCTCTTGCTGTGTTAGATTATTCAATGTTAGATCTCTGCGACCTGGTTCATCTGCGGCCTCATCTTCAGAGACACCATGGCTCTCTGGGCTGCCTGCACCTCACGGATTTCTTCCGTATTGGTATGTGCAATGAACTGATCTTGAGCTGCTTCGTTCGTGGTATAGAACGTCTGACGGAAGATCGGTTGATCATCCAGGCGGCATACTACACCGGAATCACCGGCAATCTTCAGATCACGGTCGGGGTTTTCCGGATTGAACGGACTCAGGGACTCTTTTACGACGATCTTACCGGGCATTTCTTGACCTTCTGTAAAACCAGTTTCTACTAGGTCTTTAACGAGACCCTTGATCAGAGCAGAACGGCGGCTAATCCTCAGCCAACCTTGATCATTGATGAATGAACCAGTTTGCTCTACCCGTACGTAACCGTATTCGGGGTTGTTTTCAGATACACTAATTACGTTGCCGTTCTTGTCGGCAGTTACTACTACTTTACCCATTGTTTAAGGTATTGATTGTGAGAAAATAAAAAGCCCCCAGGAGTTCTTCCGTGGGGGCTCGGTGGGTTAACACCATCTAGGGGACTATTCTTCATCCGGATCGTAGTCTATATCCGTATACGTTATCTTGTCTATGTCAGGTATATCAGTCAGGTCAGGCAGCACATCGGGTGGGTCTTCTGAGTGGGTTACCGGTTCTTTCTTATGCAAGACGGATCCAAACCATGGGTCTTCCAAGGTATCTCCGTAGTTGTAAGCAATAAGGTATTCCAGTTCTTCATCGGACATCTCTAGGTACTGTTCTGTGCTGATCTCAATCACCCGTCCCGTGGGAAGTTGATACAACATCAGGGTAGTATTTATATAAAACTAAGTTCTATATATTATACTACAAAGGTCTACAAGATATTAGGCGGATAATAGGGCTATACTCCGGGCTTAAGACTTACGAGTGGCGTCACGGAGCCTCTTTTTCCAGTAGGCATTGGTCTTATTAATGACCTCTTGACGCTCTGCCAACTTGGTTTCAAGCTGCTTGACCCTGGTTTTCAGTTCCTCGGTTTGATCTTCGGTTCTAAAGAACACTTTACGCAATAGCTTGATCATACAAACTCAATATTTGACATCAACCAACTCCGGAGAGATAAACACGGACTTCACATTCTTCAGATCAATCTGGGTGCCATTGATCATCAGAGTAAACTGCGGCATATCTTGAGCCACCGCAATATCAGCGGCCGGGGCTTCTGCAGGGATACGATGCTTTCTGCTTGCACGCTTTTTACCTGATGTTTTATACAGCGGTTTTACTATACCTGCTTCAACCATTCTTTTTCTTACACTCTGTACCAGGCTGTAAGGAAGACCTGTTTGCTTGGAAATCTTAGTAAGACCGTGCCCATTGATCAGCAGAGTGTGCAGTTTGTTTAGCTCGTCTTGGGGGAGTTTCTTAACGCTGGTCATGACTTGTGTTAATTGACGTGAATAAAAAAGCGTGATACTCTACCACGCTTCATTGAGGATTAAAAAAAAGGACTACTTAGTCTTTGAACTTTTGATACAGCCCGGTAAAGCGGCCGCTGACCATCTCGGGACTTTTCATACCCTCGATCTCTTGAAGCTTAATTTGATCTACCAGGTCACCATCTTCAGTTACCTGTTGACCATCTCGAACAATCTCATAGATAAGGGTCTCTGTGACATGTTCAAACTCCATATTGATGATCAGTACTTCTTTTTGGATCGGAAGATCCTTCCAGTTTTCCGGGACTTCCCCATCTATAGGAGCGGTACGCAGATAAGCTTCTGAAGTCCAGGCTACCCCGTGCGGAGTGATCTTATCCCGGATCTTAGTAGCAATACCGGGTATCATCTTGTCTAGAAAGAGGTCTTTCCCGCGGTCAGATTTCATGATAGAGCTCGGGATCTCAATATGAATAATAGCGTCCCGGACGTCTATCGACTCATCCTTATGAACGCCAAAGATCGCAATATGAGCAGGCATACCTCCCATATCCGTCATCATCCTGGTTATGTTATCCAGGTATGTTTTCTTAAGTTCCTGATACGATTGATCAGTCATATAAAAAGGGTTTAGAATACGAGGCCAGAGTTCACAAAGGACAAGTGGGTTCTTACGGCTTTTTCTCGGATGTAGACAACCTCATCAGTATACTCATCTGTCTTTTCATCGTACTCTTTGATAACAAACTGATCTTCAGAGATTACTTTAGTAATGATACCAACGTGTCTGTGATTAATATGCAAGTTTGAGTTAACGCTATATTCGGTGATATAGTCCGGATGAACGTTGACATAGGTGTTAACCTCTTGTTTCTCACCATCTACCAGCTTGTACACGTTGTACATGTCGGTCTTGTCTGCGTGAATGTTGAAGACATCTTTGAAGTTCTCCGGGCTTTCATCGTGAATGTTAACTTCCTCTACTACGGATTTAACCAGGTCCATGGTGATAATGGGCAGCTCACTGATAAACTTTACCGTAGCGTCATACCAGTGATCATGAACCAGTTTGTCTTTAACGACTTCCATGATGACCGGTAGGGTCAGATCAGAGAAGGTCTTTACGTAACGCACCCGGCTGGGACGCTGGAGCAGATTCTTGTCTACCCGGAGTTCGTTGGTAGTAAGCAGGAAGAACAACCGGTGTTGGGTCTTCAGTGCTCCATCCATGATGGTAAGCAAAGAGTTCTCATAACCGTCGTAGATCTTCTCAAATTCGTCTACAAAGACAACAACATCTTGCTGGATCTCGTTCAAAAAGCTGATCAGTTTACCACTGTGAAAAGACACGATAATGACCGGTAACTCTAAACGGTTGGCAATCAGTTCTGCAGTTACTGTCTTTCCTGTACCCTTTAGCCCGTTCAGAAGAATACCGAAGTTGCCGGTAGTATGTTCCCAGGAGCGGATGACGCGGTCTACAAAGTCTGTTTCTACCCCGTAGATCTTATACGGGAAGACAAACTCTTCTTGTACCTGGGCTAGATAAGGATTTTCAAACTGATCCAGTTGAAACTTGTATACACCTTTAGGTAATAGTTGCTTCTGAGTAGATACTTCACGAAGCATAAAGTTGTTAGCTGACTGCACCCATACGTTGTTCATAACTGTTGATTTTAGTCCCACCACTGGTTTTGTTTGTAATAAAGAAGTTTCCAAAAGATTCGTGCACAACGGTCCTGATTATGATACGCTACCAGTCTTGCCAGAGTAGCGTTGTCTTTATAGCTCAGGTTGTGTTCTTTACGTAGCTTATCAGCTATTCGTCGGTACTTGAATAAGTATCCGGCCAGTCTATTTTCTACGATAGTTTCTTCGATGGTCAGGTAGTCACCTGTTGCGCCCACCGGTTTGAACGTATGATTTACTTTGTAGTAGTCATACATCTCAATGTCATAATAATCCTCTTTTATCCGCTGAAGCAGATTGAGAGCCAAGGTTAAGTCCTTGTTGATTTCACATACGCCTTGGTGCCGGTTAGCGTAGACCAGCTCTTTTCTCATATACTCCAGTTTCTTCTGAAGCATATCGTTGAGAAAAGCATGATCCCAGTCTCGATCCCGATAGATCGTTGGTATCCAGCGGATGATGTTGTAGATTCCTTGTACAAGGTTCTTTAGAGGGCGGGGTACATAACGTAGCCACCTTCGTCTTTCCCAAGCTGTATCGTCGGGAAGACGCAAAGGATAATACCTTTTGATCATCGGATTGGTTATTGAAAGTAAAAGAGTACTGACTCAGATGAGATGTGTTAAGACGTGTTCAATAGCACCCTCGTAGGCTTCTATTGGACCGCTGTAATTACCAAAGACCGTCGTAGATGTCCCATGAGATATAGTGTAGAACCATGTGTCAGTGTCATTGTCAGGGTCAACACTTATCCATATTTTATGTTCCTTGTGTAGCCACATACAGACTTCTGCTATGGTTGGTGCTTCAATATAATCAACAGAGGTATCCCATATTCTTGTGTCTACTTCCCATTCTCCTGAATAACTTACCCTATTCCAATAGTGGAAGTAATTACCTTCAAACCCTTTTTCTTTACACAGCTTTGCTAACGGGAAGCTTACAGGTGTGTTCATGTCATTTCTTTTTATATTGTTCAAGTAATTGACGATGAGTTTTTCTAGGTTTCATAGGTAAATGTATTTCTAAAAATAAAGCAAAATTAACCATATCTTCCTCACTATACATTCTTTCTGCTTGCCATTTAGCACATTCAATAAAACCTGCAATAAACATAGCTTGTTCTTTTGCTTCTAAATGTTGGCATAAACCAGCGGCAATTACTCCTGCTTCTTCAAGAGTGGGTTCTTGTTTAGGTTCTTCATCATATAACCCCAACTCTTCATCTCCTTTCATTATGTCAATGAGATGTTGCTTTTGTCTTTCTCTTTGTAATGCCCACTCTCTTAATGTTTCATTACTAAGTATAATACCACGACAATCAATATCTGTACAAACTGGTACAGAAGTTTCTTTTATGACTAAATCTAAACCACACTTAAAACAGTTATTGACTAGTTTAGGTTCTTCTTTTGGAATGATTATTTTGTAACTTGTTTTATATTCCAACAAATCTACTTTAACAGTAAATTCTTCAACCTCAACCCACTCACAACTTGGATTCTTAACAAACCATTCTAAGAATGTATCATCAATAGCTTGTACACCATCTTTGATTAAGTCTTGGTCTGTTGTTAGGATAATTTTTTTCGCAGAGTAATAAGCAGTATCAATAGCTTTTACAACTTTATTATTCCAAATAATCCAATCTCCTTCTTTAATTTCTTCATTAGAAGTGATGTAGATGTTTTGAGGTATAACCCTTTCCTTTTCTAATTTATAATTAAAAATTGGATTAAAATGTAAAGACTCATCAAAAATAGATTGACCTATTTTACTTGGCTTGTCTGTTGGAATAACGTGTACGTTTTTCATTGTCTTTGTTTTACCATAGTAATAAGATGCTGAATACGAGCAACCTCGGCTTCATAATACGTAGGAAAAACGTAATGCCCTGAACCATGATCACCCGGTATGAACGCAAAGTTGTCATCGTTGAGCCTGTGATCCATACCGCGGAAGCATACGAAGTATCCAGAGTGTAGTGTACTACGTGTCATCCAGTCTATCCAGGAATGAATACCGTATGTATCACGGATCCACTGGGAAGCCTGGGAAAACGTCGGGGCTAACAGATACCTGGCTTCTGTATCATAGTGACGCTTGTAGAACAGTTCTATCTCGCCACCGTTGATCTCCCCGTAGTACGCAAAGCAGGGCTCGTTATACCCTAGTTCTTTAAGATTTAGGGATTCCTGATACGGTACAAAAAGTTCTTCCATTATGATCTTTTTACTCTGAAGGATACTTGTTATGATCAAAGGCTTCCAGAAGAGTCTGGGCTAGTTCTTTACACTGTTCCTCACTCAAGTGAATATATGAAGTGTACCCATTACCTTGAAACTGTTGAATGGTAATCTGAACTTGGGTGCCTAACTCTTTACCGTTGTAGAACCGGGTTACATGAATATCGGCCGGCGGACGTTCTACTTCAAACGTAAAGATGCTTTTATGCACATGATGGGTGCCGCGGATAGTCTTTATCTCTGTAGACATGGTTTTATAAGCTTAGGAGTAAAGCAATAAGAACAAGAAGAACTTCTGTCCAGGCTACAATACCAAACCCTATATAAGGCCACCGGGTATAATAGTCCCAGGAAGGTTTCTTAAACAGAAAGATTACTTGTAACGCTTCTTTCATGATTCGGATTGATAGGTTAATAGAATGATGGCTCGTCTCCCCAACCAATATTTGTAGAAGCTCACTCTACGAGGTCGGGAGACGGACATCAATTAACAAGAGTTTTAACACAACCAGTTTAACGGATGGTGTGATCCCCGGAGCAAAAAAAGGTACTCGTCTTTCCGAGTCGTCATCTGTTTTCCCGTATTACCCTTGCAGTCCAACGGCTACCACAAGGTTTTGTTAGGTGCTTACGCTTTCCACAGAAAACCATCACAGAGTTAGTATAAGTCTTCAGAATAAAGTGTATCAGAGGTAGTATCAGATATGACCTGATCAGCGGCCCGTGCTATCACCATAGCTTCCTGTCTGTCTACAAACCGACCCTTGTTGGTGACAAAGCCCTATTCAAATTCTCCAACACAGTCGGATCCGTTACAACAGGTGCGTTTACCAATAAGCGTATACACCGTATGAATAATATCAGCGTGTCTGTGACCCTTGATTACGATACCACGCATATCAGGAGCGTTTGATAGTCCTACCCAGTCTGGGACTGCTAGGTCTTTGTACCAGATAGCAGCAGAGTAGATACGTTCTTGTACTTCTGTCATGGTTTCTGTTTTACCAGATTTATGAGTTTACGCAGACAAGCAAGTTCTGCTTCTTCATAAGTTGAAAAGATTCCGATAGATATAGTTTCACCACGCCTCCAATAAAATGCTTCATGCTGCCGGGGCTTATCTGATAAATATGGTTGTATCCAAGACTCTATGGGCCAGTCTTGATATTCTCTAAACCAACGAAAGGCTTGTTGATAAAGTGGAGATAGACACATATTTTCATCCTGTGTATTCTTTATATCTTCTATAGTAACATCATCTTGTAAGGTAGAAACATCATTAGGTGTCATAAAACCATGTTCTGCCCATGCACCTAAACAAGGTTCATCAAACCCCAGTTGCTTGAGTTCAAGTGACTCAGTATAAGGAACAAACTCTTTTTCCATAGTTTATGTTTTAGGTGTTCCACAGTCATGACAAGTCCGAATGATAATGAAGTAGTCACCTTCGTTATGAAGTTCTTTGTTTACCACAGGATCTTTTGACTTGATGTACTTTGAAGGTTCCAGATACATACGCTGTACAGGTTTAACTTCATGACAGAAGTCACAGATACCTCTTTCTATATCTCCGCTCATAATTTAATCAAGAGTTTCTTAAACGTAACGGTCACCGTACTACCCACAGGTACAACGTAATACTGAAGCCCTTCTATAGACTCTATTTCGTTACCAAAATGTACGACTGTGAAATAAGTAATGTTGTGACCATACTTATCACCTATGACGTTGTGTTCTATTACTCTGCCGGTGCGTTCGTATTCTACGATCTCAGTAAAGAATAAGAAAAATAGTACCATTGAAATAAGGATAGCCCAGAGTACAGAGGCTAGTGTGTTTTCACGAATGAACTTGATCATGATGTAGGTTTTACGTTGTCAATAATATAGTTGGCTAAAAGAGAACGTCCGTAGAAACAGTTGTCACAACTGCACTCGGGTTTACTATGTGTACCGAAGCTGACCTTATCTTCTTCGTCGTAGATATCCAAGACATCTCTCACCCCGTCCGGATTACGCAGGTCGTAGTAACACAGCCGGGTATAGACCCACTCTGGTACCTGACTCATCGACGTAAGTGTTTAGGGTGAATAGGATTGGTACAGTTTCCTTTATGGGTAAATACTGTTGCGTTTCCCCAGTCTCCGTACAAATATTCACAGCTGTCTATGGATATAAGTTGAAGAGCTGGATGAACAGCGTCTACAACATAAGTGGTAGGCTTTTTCTCTACAGTGGGCTGTCCACATGATACTAATAAAATGATAGCTAATAATAGATACTTCATAGTGTGTTGTGTTTTTAGGACTTGAGTTTTAGTTTACCATCTACGAACTCTACTTGCCATTCTGTTGGAGGTTGAGTGTAAGTTGACAATGCTCTGTTTTCCATATCTAAAGAGTAATCTCCCCTATCTACACCTAATAGAAATCCGTGCATAAAGACAGCTCTTAGGTCCTTCTCTGTGTACTTCTGCTCCTTGTTGTCCTCAAGAGCTTCGTTGTAACCACATATGTAAGCAGCTCTAATGAATGCAGCGTCCAGTTTTTTGACCGGGTTATACTTCCACGCTTTCTTCCTGACATCCACTATACCAAGAACTTCTTTTACTTCTGATAGAGAAAGTTTATTTACAGTATTCCAATAAAATTCAGTGTTAGGTTGTGTACTTTCATTTATTAGTTCTGTTGAGTGGGTGACTTTCTTCTGTGTTAGGTTATCTATATCATTCAGAGTATGGATTGTAAATAGCTCATACTTACCCGTAAGTAGCTTCTCTGCTACTATATTTCCAATACTGATATCAGAATCATCCGTTAGTACGTAGTGGTCTTCGGATAGTTTTATCAGTGTCATGATTTGAGCTTTAGTTTACCATCTACAAACTCAACTTCCCATTCTGTTTTGGATTGTAGGGAAGCACGAGCTTTGTTGCGTATTTCTTCCATCTTATTAACAATCTTACCAGGAGTAATATCATCTTCGTTTTCTAACCATATACCATATTGTATCATAGATTGCATTAGATAAGAGATAACATCCTCCTCTGTATACTTCCGCTCCTTGTTGTCTTCAAGGGCATGATAGTAGCCATTAATGTAACCAAGACCCTGTTCATGTGTGCCACCTATTTCTTTTGTGAATACCAAAGCTTTCTTATACACATCTATCCCACCAAGGATTTCTTTGGCTTGTGAGGTTGGTATTGTGTACATTTCCTTATGAGTGTCATCTACCACTATGTAGTGGTCTTCGGATAGTTTAACCATCTTCATGGTGAATCGTGTTTAGTGGTAAAAAGAAAGAGCCCCGACGTAGAAACGTAGGGCGTATGACCTAGGGCTTCAGCTCTGTCCGGGTCGAACGGACATCCTACGTGTTACAGTGTACTACCCTTGTACGATCGGCTTCAGCCCCACCGATAGAAAAAAGTTAAGGTTTCTCTACATGATCCATCATCTCTCTCATTTTGCTAATGAGGAGTTCCATCTCGGCCCGGTTAAGATAGATCCGGTAAGAGTCAGTGCTTTCAATTTCTTTACCCTTGATTACTATACCACCATAGCCTTCATCGGGGTATATTTCTACATTTTGATCAGCATCTAAACTGATTTCTGTCTTGTACCATACTTTACCAGACATGAATGGAGAAGTTTATAAGTGAGTGTTTGAAGAAAATAGAAGAAAGCACCCTAATCTATCCAACTTACAGGTGTTGCGGCTGTCCCCACAGAAGACTTTCGGTGTCTTCTCTGCTATATTTTCTAGGTGGGTTAGGAATAGATCGTTCACATTGTCGATGTTCAGGTGATCAGCCTGCTGTTACCAAGTAACCGCCACTTACCCATGTACGCAGCCAGCGTACTTCTCATCGTATAGGGCATACTATCCGGTGGCACACCCGGAACGTTAGTTCGTCTTTTCAGTCGATACTTATGAATTATAAACTAAAAAGGAGATAGTGTAGTCAAGGCCGGTTCTGCCCCGGCACAACCCTTGTACTTCGGGTCTTTGTTACAACGGGTAGCTCAACCTTTTGAGGAGCACTTCCACGGAGTCACACCGTGCATCCCATTGTGCGTCTACTAATTCCGCCACCTGACTGTTACGCTGTTATTTATGAACTATGAGGTATTGACTCATCGTTTTGAATTACTTCTAATGTATCTAATTGATCTTTTAAAGATTTAAGTTCTGTTTGACAAATTAATAACTGCCTTTCCTTTTCTTTGATGTGTAATTTTACATCGTAAATCGCTTTCTCAATTTTATTCATTGTTTTATTTTTATTTTTTCTCATAACTTTTATTTTTAGCAGTCAGGACAGGAATCGAACCTGCAACTAAGAGACAAGCGGTCAGCCCTTTTTATAGGGTTAGGGATTATGTCTATTCCCACATTTAACACACCACTCGCGTCTACCAATTTCGCCACCTGACTAACCATTTAATATTCATAATCAGAAAGAAGCCTATATGCTCTATCATTATCTTCTTTCTCTTCTCTATCTTTTAACTTATACTCAAGTTCAGCAATACGTTCTTTTTGTTTGTAATCATTTACATACTGAGACCCTCTTCTTGCTGCGTTTTCTCTAGCTTGTTGAGCTTTCTTGTACTCTTTGTACTTTTCGTGTGATTCACTCATTTTATTTATTTTTAATGTTTTAGTAGTCAGAACAGGATTCGAACCTGTATTGATATTTTAAATTGCAGTTACTAATTTTTTATCAAAAATTAAACATACATAACCATCTTTTCCAATAAACTTTGGTAGATTGTGTGTAAATTTATCTTCTACATAAAAGAAATTTTTAACAATTAAACTTATTGTTTGTAATTTTTCAACAGTTAAGTTGCTATTATCAAAATATATTTCTTCCCAATCGTAGTTCTTACCTGTTTTAATTATTTTTACCCCACTTTTTTCGAGTACATCAACAAGTTCTTTTTTATTTTTCATAATCTTAATTTTAAGTAGTCAGGACAGGATTCGAACCTGTGATAGGTGAGCCACCTGTAAAAGGTGTCTTACCTTGTGTTAAACCAGCTCCACCACCTGACCATCCGGATATGATTGTGATGCATACCCACATCCCATCTGTTTATACGGAACACATACGGTAATCCGCCCGTGGTTTTGAGGTGTATTGGGGACACCTGTATCAGCAAGTTAAAGGTCTATCTGAAGGACAGCTTTCAGTACAGCCGATCATTGACTTTTAGCTCATAACCCTTCGTTTGACGGGGCCCTATCATCATGTCGTACTACTAAGTTCATATTGCTGACTCGTGCTAGAACGAATTAGACCTACTGACTGGCTCTTCAGATCAGACCTTTATAAGTTAGTTCCTCACGGGGTGGCTTCAAGACTGACACCAGCATAACGTTTTGCGGGCGTTATCTGATGACTGAAAAGAACGTCACCCCTGAGGAACAACCAGTTATTTAAGAAGGACCGTGATCTTAGCTCGACCGCGGCCCGAAGAAGCTCTTGTGATGATGTTTAAAGATTCCAGTTGTTTCAAAGATCTGAGTATCGTTTGCTTAGAAATGTTCAGTTCTGCCGCCATACAATACACGCTGACATTCAGCTGGTTAGACTGACTATCAGCAAACGTGCAGAGGTAAGCATATACTGCTTTCTCCCGTACACTAATACCCGGATCTCTCATCACAGCACTGGTGCACTGTCCGAAACCACCTGTAAGACGGGTATTTTGTACAACTGACATGGATTTAGAGTTACAATATTAGAGAACTTGTTTGAGTTCTACAAATTATTGTACCGGGGAACCTGGATAATCCAGGCCCCCGATACTTCCCTAAACCCTACTCTTGATCGTCAAATGACATGTTGCTCAGCAGATTATCTGCGTACTGGGTATCTTTTTTCTTAACGTAGATATCACTACCAGCCCACCCGTTAAGAATATTGAGGTAGTCTGCAAAGCTGTGATTACTTTGCTGTACCATATCAATACGTTTTGCCAGAGTATCCCGGTTAAGCTGGTCAATCAACGGCTCAGAAGAATATTCTTCATCAGCCTTGATCTTCTGGAGCATTTTGAGTATTTCAACTTTTGCTTTCAGTTCAGGATCTTGTTCGGACTGCTGAAGAAAGTTGTAATACCCAGTAGCGTCTTGACACATTTCTTGGTAGTGCATAAAGATCAAAAGAGTAAACTCATACTCCAACGGATCAGAGATCATGCGTAAAGTACGCTGCAGGTCGCCGCTCATAGTGCCAAACTCTTTGGGAGCGGTATCTTCAAAGATTTTACGCCACAAAACGTGGGAAAACGAGACAAAAAAGATACGTTCACGGCAAAGAAGCCGCGTTTCTTCACCAATGTTCAGTGATTCATGAAACTTATCAGAGTCGTGACTCATCTGGTGATTAGCAAAAGCTTTCATGCTTGAGGTTTTTTTTGATTATAGATGAATGATGAAGCAAAAGAGAAGCCCGGCTTAACGTACCGGGCATGGCGAGGTTTCCTAGATCTAAACAGCTCAGCTGCTAGGTTCAGTATTGTATAACTACTTAAGATTGAATCCAACCTCTTTTGCAACCCTCATTACGACAGGGTGTTATTCCCCCCGTGTCAGTTCATGGTTGATCAGTATCCTAATTCCAGGGTTCGGACAAGAACGTGCCCACGCTAGCTTACGCTAGCCTCACCATCTTTAGGGATATTACCCCAGTTAGTTTCCGGTACGAGTTCTACCACATCTACGGTTACAAAACCGTTGGAGACTTGTTTACCGGTGTACTTGACAATTTTATTTTCTACCAGGAATTCCAACATACCAGCATTCTCACTGTAACTTTTTACAAAAGTTTGGTTATCCTCCAGGTTTAACTCTGGAAGATTTACAGTGGCAACAGCATAAGGAGATCCATCTTCAAAGTCTAGAAGTATCAAGGCTGGGCGGCCGTTACTATACTGCTTTTTCTGGATTACAACCTCGTAATGCGTATTCGTAAAGGGGCTCTTAATACGAAAGATTCTCATGTTTCCAGGTTTATGAGATTAATAATAGTGCGGGACTCGAAGCATATTTTTACTGTTACCCTTACATCCGTAGCCCTGTGTGGTACAAGATGTGGTACCTAGGATCAGAAACAGGATGATAACAGAAAAGAAAAATGCCACCAGACTTGCAGAGATTCTCCTGGAGCGGTCTTCAGGTTTCTGGGTGCGGTCTTCATAGGCTGAAATAAAGAAGCCGATAAAAGTCAGTGTAGACCCTGCCAGGAACATAATGATACCATCTCGGTCAGACGGGTTGATATCAGGTCCAGTAGAGATGTTCATGATTTTGACAAGTCCTGTGATAATGACCAGGATTCCGAAGATGATCAACAGATTGGGGATGATTCTTTTCAGCATGTTTTTAAGCTTTAAAGATTAGAGAATGGGGTTTATAAAAAGATAGACAGTCAGCCCCTCGGTCCGAAGACTTTGGGGCTAACCATCCGAATCAAAATCAGGTTCATAAGGTACCACCAGTGGTACCTATAACATAGTATAGTAATAAGAGTACTATATGGTATGTTATATGGTATCACCAGTGGTACCTTAGAAAGTTGGTCAGAGCTTGTTGTCGATGTCATTACAGACGACGATACCCGGAAGCCAGCCGATCACTATCATAAAAAACAAGACGGCGTTACTACCAGCTGCTTGCTGAAACGTTATGTTTTCTGATACGAAGTAGTTTATACCCGCAAACAGAAGCCAGGTAAGAAGGGTGGCTACGATAAATCCTAACATCATAATAGTTCCTTTCATAACTTAGAATTTTGAGGGTTTACCGTATCTACGTGCTCTACAGGCTGCTCGGTAAGCCCTGTCGATATGGTCAGTATAACCCTCCCAGGTTTCCTGTAACCCACTTGTACGAAATGTCCAGATACAGACTAAGATCTCCCAGATAAAAAACGGGACCGCGGCTATGGTCCACAAGATGATTGCTAGAAAATACTTCATGATTCGATGTTTGATGGTTTAGAACGATGGTTTATCTTTTTGGACACTCAAAGCCGTCACAGATACAGGATCCATCACAGGTTTCATGTGTGGAGTCATCACAACGATGACTCTTAACAGTACTACAACTACTTAGAAGTAGTACCACTATTAAGAAGTACTTCATATACTCGGTTTATTGGTTTGAGATACAGTATTTGCGTCAACCCAGTCTACGATCCGCTGATGATGATCAATCTCTTGATCACAAGCGTACCCAAACTGGCAGGAACAGCTTGTGTGGTCGATCACCGGTTCCTGATGGAGAAAGTACTTGGCTTTCTCCTGGGCGGTGACATTGTCAATGTCGCCCACTTTACCTACGACTTTCATATGATGATGATTGATTGGTGACAAAAAAAAGAGAGGACTGGTTACCCCCTCTGTACCGTTTGGCAGGTTGAAGCCCTACACCTCCACGCCTCCCTGTGGGATACAGTGGCTGGTTTTTTAACAGTATAGTCCTGTGGTGAGATGTTCGGACAACACACTGTGCTAGCTATTTGAAAATCTTTAATGACAAAAAAGACCAGAGACCTGTGCGTTTTTCATGAACCGTAAGGCTCACCCAGGTTTTGCGCTCTACTACTCTGGTTTTCCCCTCCACACTCAGTTGTAATACATAGACATATTATACACGTTTTGAGCATAGTTTGTGAAACTACTCTTAGTGTTTTTACTTCTATTTTTCCATAGGTTACACCTCAAAGAAAATATGTTTCAATTTTCACATCGGTATTACAACTGCTCACTCTTGGGAAACTGATTAGGGCATGTGGTTTGACATTTCCCTTTGGTATTTCTACCAATTTTCTAATCAGTGTGGTTTCACATCTTTTAGACAAATTATCCGCTTAATACAGTCTTTCAACTGTACCGAACTAGGACACATTCTATCTCCATACACATTACTGTGAGAGATTATCCTGCTTGAATTCATCATGAGAAGTCTTCATGTCCACGTGAGAATGGTGTGTTAAAAACACAAAAATAAAGAAAGAACGCTACTGAGAGCGTTCCTTCTTCAATCTTTCCCACTGATAGAGCAGATCTTGCATTTCACTCTCTAACTCCTCAAACCTGGTATGGGTCTTACCAGGTGGTACTTCGTTCCAGTTACCTCCAAACCTATAGAGCTTGGAGATGATCTGGATTACTTCACCGCACTCTTCGGCTAAAGCCGCGGCAGGTTCTCCCTCATCTTTGTGTAATCCCATATAGTGATGAATTGATTGAGAAAGAAAAAAGTGTCAGACCCAACATCCCTGTTCTGACTCTCCGAGGACTATAGATGCACCCTTTTTCGGGTTACTCGGATTAACTCCCGTGTAATACTCTTCACGGGTTAAGAGGTCCCTCTGCACTCAGTTGTAATGGTAAAGACTCAAGGTATTACCTTGTTAATGTGGAACACACTGTTCAATACAAGCATGACTTGGCTTAATACATTACACATTACAACTGCTCACCCTTGGGAAGTGAGTTATGGTGCATTACAACTTTGCTTAGCGTTCAGAAACCCCCTCAAAGCATATATCACTATATGCTAAGTATGTAAACCGTATTGTGCCTAGAGTGCAAAGGTCAAAAACTCCCCGGCGGTTATTTACATCTGACGCAGTTAGTTACTATCGTAAAGATCTTCTTCTATGGCAGAGATCTGATCATTGAAGAAGTTCTGCTCAATACCACCCATTGTTCTGGCGGGCGGGTGGACTCTTACACCTCTCATAAGTGCTTCATAGTACTCTATAACAGTACTAACAGAAACCCCGGAGAGGATCTTACCGTCAAGGAGGTTCGTAAACCTTCTAACGGTCTTATCCATAGCTTCCTGTTTGGTCACTTACAAAGGATTTAAGAGTAAACAAAAAGGTGAACCAGACTCCTAAGAGTCCAGTTCACCAATAAGACGTTTAGACAGCAACGGTGCGTACCCACAGCTTACCGTCAAACCTCTCAACATACTTGTCAAGAGATTGAGACAGGATAGCAAACCCAACTTCCGCACGCTCTTTGGGTTCCCTACCATAGATTATGAAAAACGTTTGGTATAGCCATTTCCAGCCACGCTTACGCTTGGCTGTAATAGGAAAATACCTACGGGTTCCCCGTGCGGTTTCTTTAACTACGGACTGAGCCATGAAAGGCTCTAAGTAATCTAGACTCATAACAATAGTTTTTTTTTTGGTGAGGACTTCGGGGGTGGCTAGCCCCCTTGTTTTTAGTTTTAAACCCATATCAGAACTACACACCGCCTAGTGCATAGCTAACATCTCCATGTCAACTGATAGGGCCGGGTCGGTAAACAAGTGTTACCAGAACCCTAATGTTTTTAGGTTTACCACAAACCTAGGAGAAAGTAGACAAGTGGTTTTATGTCTACAAAGTTGGACTGTGTGTGTTACCACACTTTAAAGTCTCTCATCATACGTACCCAACACCGTACAATAAGTAGACTGCCTGGTTTTAAAGTCTGCACTAACGTGTCATTACAGAGAAAGGAATTAACCTCTGCTTGATACTCTCACCCTTATATGAGAGAACAACATCGTAGCCCCACAGGCTTGTCACGGTTTATCAACCGTAAAGAATATATAGCGATCTTATCCGCGTCAAATAGAGCGGATTAAGAGGTAGGAGAGAAAGAGAAAAAGGTGTGTACGTGTTCCTACCAATCACATACACACCTGATTATCAACGAGTTACACTACTTTTTAGTAGGTAACTGTGATAAAGACTTGACTGTACCCGGGCGTGAAGCGTACAAACGTAAGCTTCAGTGTCACGAATCTCTTCTTAGTAGCGGCGTACCAGCTACGGAAGAGTTCCCAGGTACGAAACATGAGAGACTTACTCCGCATGATCGTTAGTTTAAAGGGTGAACAAATAAAGAACCTGCTGACCTCCTTGGAAGGTGACCTGCTAAAAAGGCCGAAACTCCCTTATGGGAGTTTCAGGCCGCCGCCGTTGCCGGTCTTCTGTATCCACGGCGTACCGCTGATACTTCTGACTTCGAAGCCCGGGCGCAGGAACCCGGTTTCTAGGTCGATGAATGCGGGCAGCAGCCCTGGACGACCCTGGTCGTCCTTTGCCTCGACGACGTAGCCCTTGTCAAGGGCTTTGGTCACGAGTGCTTTGCTGCCGTTTGTGAACGTGACAACGAGTACGTTTTCTGACGTGGGATGCGGATTGAATGCTGCCGCCTGCAGCGTTGCGTTTCCGCCAATGAAGAATGCGCTCATGGCTGTATGTGGCGGGGGGTTATATCCGCCAAGAATTTCGGAGGGGTGGTTGGTTGGGGCATCCATCACACCCTCCAACACGCACTAGTTCTGTTACCGTGGTGCACACTTTTCTTACCGTAGACAAGGAGGGGGTAGTTATCCTGGAGAAACGACCGGGGGACTACCTGTAGAACTAAGTACCCGGGGGGATAGTTACCATTTGGTAACTAGGCAACTATCTCACCGGTAAAAATCTATTCTACAGCACCTTATACCATAACAGGCGTCTTTGTACGTTTTACACACTCTGGTTGATAACTTACCTTGAAACCTCTACAGTTCTATAAGTAAATTTGGAGAGTTTAAACCTTTGAGGTATATTATATTGTAGACCAACTTTAATATCCTATGATCCATTCCTGTAACATATACTGTCACGCACTGGACAACTCCGACGAGATGAGTGACTTCTACGAGGGCAAAGAGACTAAGGGTAAGTGGATGCCTTTTGCTTTCCACATGGATGTCGTGATAGCTTGTAAGCTTACCAGCGACGAAGAAAACCAGGATACCCATAACTGCACCACTGTATTTACTGATCACAATGATACGTACATCCTGGATACTCCCTACAAAGAGTTTCTGCGGATGTTCCGGGATTACCATGCCACGGAACCACTGTCTGACAACGACGATGACGAACCCAACTTTTAATTCAATAAACCAAACCTTATGAGTACCGAAAACCTGAACCAAGAGGAGCAGCAGGCTCCCAGTAAAGAAGAGATCATTGCTTTCTTCCAAGAGCAGATTGAAGTCAAGAAAGTACAGCTGGAGCTCCAGGAGATCAATGCTGCACTGGCAGTAGCCCGGGCCGAAGAATTAAAAGCCCTGAGCTTTATTGCTACCATTACCCAGCAGCCTAAAGAAGGCACCGAAGAAAACAAAGAAGCCGGAGAACGTTCCAGGTCCCTGAAAAAAGAAAAGTAATGACGCCGGTCTACAAGCTGAGAGATTACCGGGAAACCCTGGTATTTGAGCAAGAGCATCCCAAAGAACTACGCTGGGACGAGACATACAAGCTTTTCATGTTAGAGCACAACAAAGAGTGCCAGGGTATCTGGTTCAGGGATAAAAAAGACCTGATAGCTGAAATCATCCTGACATGGAATTCTGACAACGTAGTCCACGTAGAAGGATTCACGGTTTTACCCAGTCATAGAAACCAGGGTATCGGCACCCAGATCGTAGACGCTGCTCTGGACTGGGCCAAAGAAGCTGAATACTACTACATGATTGGTGAGGCTCGCAAAGGACCTTCCTGGAACATCTTTCGAATGCTTGGGGCCGAGCAAATCTTAGTACATAATAATTGGTGTAGAACCGGAGAGGACTACATCAGCTTTAAACTCAACATATAATGGCCATAGTAAACCAGGTAGAGAAACGAGTGCGGATGAGTACTTGGCAGGTTGTCAAGTACCAGATCCTTACGCACTGCTACCTGTTCGACATACCGATCAGTGAGGCGGATCTAAACTGCCTGACTCTACTGGCGATCGAAGGAGACCAGGAACTCACGAGTTTCTGTAACAAAGCCTACGATAAGAAGATCTTTTCTTCTACCCAGTCGGTGCGTAACTGCCTGACTAAAGCAGAGAAGAAGAACTTGATCAAAAAGGAAGGCAAGAACAAGAAGAAGATCTATATCCATCCGGATCTAAAGGTCAGTGCGTCGGGTAACATATTGCTGGACTATAAATTCCTCTGCGTTGCGTCCCCGGAAAGCTAAAGAGTTTATCCCGGAAGTAGCCCTGCAGACGGAAGTCAGCGAAGAGGCGGTGAGTACCATCTTGTCCTATTACTGGCAAGAGGTCCGTAAGAGTCTTAGTGGACTCAAACACTCCCGCGTTCACCTGACCAATCTCGGAGACTTTGTGATCAAACACTGGAAAGTTGACGAGAAGATCCAGATGCTCGAACAGTTTGAAGAAAAGAGTAGATTAAAAGGACTGCAGCAGATGACAGCCCGGTTCAAAACTGCAGAAAACCTGTATGACTTGCGTAGTCTAAAGCAAGTCATCGAAGAAGAAAAACAACGGGCCGAATTTATCAAGTTGCATAAACGAGCTGCCGATGAGTCTAAAAAAGAACATGATCAAGATCTGGAAAGCTAAAGGTCAGATCATAGAAGGAGTAACTAACTCCATTTTTAAGAAAGAAGACGTAGAGGAGATTGCTGCAGAAAGACTGCAGACATGCTCATCCTGCGATCTCTACACTGAAGATGACAACGGATGCATGGTTACCAAGACCGGACCCTGTTGTAACCAGGAGAAAGGTGGTTGCGGATGCTCTCTGAAGTTTAAAACAAGAAGTCTGTCCAGTCACTGTCCCCATCCTAAAGGGGCCAAGTGGGAAGCAGTACTTACACAACAAGAGGAAGATCAGTTGAACCAAAAGCTTGGACTGTGAACCCACACGATGCCGTATCCTTAAATGTCGTGCATTCTGTGTACAAGACAAAGACCATCTACCAAAAGCTGGGAGGCGGTGAGCTGTTTCCGGAACGCAAAGAAGTTCTTGTTAAGCAGATCAAAGTCAAGAAGTGGTTTGTCAAGGAGTCTATCAGCTCCATAGAAGAATACGTCAACAGCAAGAACCAGATCAGCCGCAAACGTTCGGTGGTCTTTGATAAATACTCCGGTCGATTCTACGCTACGTTTCACACTCCCGAGGAAGTGTTAGACGCTATATCGGCCAACCCTGTGAAAAACTCAATCGGATTTACCCATGATACTAAGATTCACCCCACAAGACCACAAGTACACAAGCATAAAAAAAGAAGATGAGAAAGACTGGATATCCGTAACCAGCTTTATTGGGAACTTCAAACAGCCCTTTGACGCTGATACCATAGCGGCTAAGTCGGCCAAGAACAGAAAGTCAAAGTGGTATGGGATGACACCGGACGAGATCAAGGCGGCCTGGAAAGCAGAAGCTAACCGCGCCACGTCTCTGGGCACCTGGTATCACAACTGCCGGGAGAAAGACATCTGTGAACTGGATACCATGGAACGCATGGGATTAACAGTACCGGTGGTTAAACCCATCGAAATCGAAGGAATTAAGTATTCTCCGGAACAGAAACTCACTGACGGAGTCTATCCGGAACACCTGGTCTACCTCAAGTCGGCCGGACTCTGTGGACAGTCAGATCTGGTTGAAGTCATAGATGGTCAGGTGCACATCACCGACTACAAGACCAACAAAGAGATTAAGACGGAAGGCTATACCAACTGGCAAGGGGTTACTCAGAAGATGCTGGCTCCGGTCAGTCACCTGGATGATTGTAACCTCAATCACTATACGCTGCAGCTAAGCATGTACCTGTACATGATCCTGAAGCACAACCCCCGGCTGAAACCCGGATCACTGATCATTCATCATATCCAGTTTGACACCGTAGGAGAAGACAAGTTTGGTAACCCGATTACCGCCCTGGATAGTAATGGAGATCCGATCGTAAAAGATGTCGTGCAGTATGAACTGCCGTATCTCAAGCAGGAGATCATTACACTGATGCACTGGCTAGAAGACAACCGTAAAAAGATAAAGCCGCACTGATGAAAGAACCCAACAGAGTCAGGAAGAACGAGATCAAGTTTGGAGTTGAGCTCAACGAAGAGCAAAAAGAAGCTAAACGTCTTATTCGGGAAAACCAGATTGTCGTAATCACCGGTAGAGCCGGTTGCGGTAAAAGTCTGGTCAGTGCACAGGCAGCACTGGATTTTCTCTCTCAGAAGATGATCGACAAGATCTTCGTCACCCGGGCCATGGTAGAAGTGGGAGCATCCATGGGATTTCTACCCGGAGGTTTGAAAGACAAGTTCAATCCATACATGGAAGCCTTCGTGGAGAATCTGTACAAGTGTCTGGATCGTAATAAGATTGACGGTCTGGTGAACGACGACAAAGTGCAAGCATTCCCGGTGCAGTTTGTACGTAGTAAAACAATCGACGATGTACTCGTCGTAGAAGAAGCACAGAACCTCACTAAGGGTCAGATGCTGGCGATCCTCACCCGTCTCGGTAAAACAGGAAAGATCATCATCAACGGCGACAACGAACAAAGAGATATCCGGGACGAGTATACAGGTTTGAGCTATGTCATTGAACTGTCAAAGAAGATCGAGGAGATCAAATGGATCAAGCTGAAGACCAATCACCGTTCCGACTTAGTGGGTAAAATCCTGGACTACGAATACAAATGAAGATCGTCTTTGACCATATAGAGGGATTTGGAAAAGTAAGCCACCAGGATTTTATCTGCGGTTACCCAATGGGGATCATAGAACCCGGTGACAATCCCAAAGATCTCCTGGCCCAAGGGTGGATACCCTGGGATGGAGCCTGGTACAATCTTCGATCGGTCAGGATCAATGCTCTACTGCATTCTCCCACGAAGACTACCAGGAAAAACCTGAGTAAAATCCAGTGTGTAGTAGAAAACTTCAAGATGGATCTGGCCTATGAAACCATCTACGAGAAATACTGCCAGGCTAAGGGGTTTACCCGTACGATTACCTGGGACCAACTGAAGTCGGACCTGGTTCTTAAGTACTACCATGAGGGTAAACTTATCGGGTATTCCCTGGTAGATGTATACCCGGACGCCCTTGTAGCTACACAGTTTGTGTGGGACTACGAGACGCCGTCACTATCCCTGGGTAATCTGGCCCAGTACTTTGAGTGTAGCGTGGCCCGGATGCGGGGTATTCTGTACGTGTACATCCTGGGTGGATACGAGAGCTGCTGTGTATACAAAGCTAACCACCGTGGATTCGAGTGGTGGACCGGATCTGAGTGGAGTAAAGATGTAGAACTGTACAAGAAACTCTGTTTACGTGACGATCAAATCCAGGTGATCCTATGACGATTTACGAGCCGCGGAATAGGGTAGAAGTGAGTACACCAAAAGGAGACGGAATCATATGGCTCGTTACAGACTATGGACATGAAACCGATACGATCTACACGGTGATCATCAATGAGACCGGAGAGCTCTGGCAGTTTCGACACAAAGACATTACAGCTAAGAAGAACATAACATTTGGTAGAACATGATCAGACTATTTGATATACAAGGAGGCAAGGTGGTTCCCACGGAACACTGCTACACGTTGAAGTCTCTCAAAGACATCATGGACGAGTACGGGGAGGAGAGCAGTAAGATCTACGCGTATATCTTTTACATGACCTGCCCCAACCCTGACTTAAACCCATTCTTCGATGTACCAGAAGCCGAGAAAGAGGAACTCATTCTTCGAGAGATTGATGCTGACTTTTCAACTGATGATGATCTTGTGGACAACGCGATCAAGCTTTGTAAGAAGCTCTATGAAACCCCTACGTACAGAGCCTATGCCGGTATCAAGAGCATGCTCGACCGGCTCGCCAAATACATGGAGACCACAGAGATCGAGCACGGGCGTGATGGTAATATTACGGCACTGGTTAATGCAGCTGCAAAGTTTGAAGCCATCCGCCAAAGCTTCAAAGGAACTCTCCGTGACTTGGAAGAAGAACAGCAGAGCCAAGTAAGAGGCGGACAAAACTTAGCATACGACGGATAATCCTTACAATATGAAAGATTTGTACACCTATAAAGCTACAGTTGACCGAGTTGTCGATGGTGATACTTTAAAAGTCACTATCGACCTTGGCTTTACTGTCTACTGGAAGTCTTCCTGCCGGTTCTACGGTGTCAATACACCTGAACTGAAGAGCAAAGATGCTGAGATCAAAGCCAAAGCCCAGGCTGCCAAGAAGTTTGTCTCAGAACTACTGACTCCGGGTACGGAGATCGTAGTCAAATCCCGGGACCTAGATAAGTACGGCCGACCCCTGGTAGATATCTTCTACGGAGAGGGATTCGACATGCATCTGAACCAAGAACTCATTGATAAAAACTATGCAGTGCCTTTTATGGTCGGTAAGTAATACCCTATAAAGAAGGTCACTATGAACTTCTTAACCATTTCACAAACCAAACCAATCCGTATGGACACGTTATTCAATGACGATCTCTATGTCTTAGTAGAGGTAACACTAGAAGGAGTAATTACCAGTGATCCTATGAAACGAGAGCAGCTTGTCGAGCATCTCATTTCTAAGTACTCCGATCTCAAGATCAAGAACCTAAACGAAACTGGAAGGCTCAAGATTGTGCATCTTAAGACCGGCACCTGGAAGCAGCTTAAGCTGAGCCTGGACCTGATTTGACCCGCAAGACCTGAGAGTTCCGAACCGGTAGAAGAGGAGCTAAGCAGGTCTGAGTCAAAGAACATCTGGACCATGGTGTGGTACATTATCAAGATCATGTTGATCGCGGCAGTAGTTATCTATCTCATGATCTTCCTGATTCTTGACAATGGCTGGAAGCTCATGATGGATTTCTTTACTCACCTCTTAGTAGAGATGAATATTCAGAAAACCTCATCTTAAATCTATAACATGTACATAGAATGCGTAGTAGTATGTGTGAACTATGCTGACTTCTTAGCACACACACTACCTCACAACAAGCAGCACTTTGATCACATGGTCGTCGTCACAACACCTGAGGACAAAGACACCCAGGCGGTATGTAATCATTACAACGTGGAGTGTTTGATCACCCGCGAGATGACCAGCAACGGGGAAGCTTTCAACAAAGGCAAAGGGATCAACGTCGGATTGCAGTATCTCTCTAAACGAGACTGGGTGGTACATATAGATGCTGATATCTATCTGCCCCCGCTCACCCGGGGAATTCTGGAACGAATCAGTCTGGACAAGAACACGATCTACGGTCTTGACCGCATGATGTGTCCTACGTTTGAAGCATGGGCCGAGTACATCAGTAAACCCAAACCTACTCATACCGGCTGGGTGTATATCCACCCTACGATCTTTCCCATGGGCGTACGCATAGCTGAGTTTATGAGTGAAGGCTATGAGCCCATCGGGTTCTTCCAGATGTGGCACCCAGGTACGTCCGGTGTCACACTATACCCGGAAACCCATGGTGCAGCAGACCGGACCGATGTACTGCATGCTAAGAAGTGGCCGCGTAAGTACCGGGCCCTGATACCTGAGGTCATTGCTATCCACCTGGACTCTGAAGATTTGGATCTTAAACAGATGGGTAAGAACTGGAACGGCCGTAAGACCAAGATGTTTGGTTACTCTCCGATGCCGCCAGAGAAACCCTCTAGAAAAATACCCTGGGCTACGATTGGTTGGTCCCTGCTTGCTGTAGCGGCAGGGAGCAGCGTAGCTGCAGCTTTGATGACTTATCCTATTACTCTATAACAACTGTCCTATGAGTGACGCAACCGACAACAGCACTCCGTATTTACACGACTGGGTGTTTCACTACAACATGTTTTCAGACACCTGGGCTGCTATTCCCCGGGAACTCTACCAAGCCTACTGGAGTGACTTCAATCTCCCGGGTGTGCTTCGTAGTAAAGACAAGGACACCCTGCTGTCGATCCTGCAGCGTACCAAAGGAGATCCGGAAGCTATTGAAAAACTGATCACGACCGCATGATTACCCCGTACCTGGAAGTCCCTACTTATGAAAACGGTCACTGGGACGTGACTACCTTCTATAGCCGGGAAGAGTTCCGGGACTTCGTAGGTACCTGCTTCAAAGAACCAGGCAAGTACGAGTTTGATGAGGTAACCCGAATCTTCAACGTAGAAGGTAGAAAGTTTCAGAAACAGGGCTTTTACTGTGAAGCTCCATTTAAGACCAAGGACTTTATTTCCTACTGGGATGACCAGAAAAACAAGTGCCGTAAAGGCATCATTGTAAAGAGCGGTCATAAGACCTGGTATGTAAGCCGGGACTACTACATGTGGCTGAACTTTCTTCCCATCTATGACAAGGAAGAAAAGCGTTTTGACTTTGCCAAAGTACGTGACGCCCAGTACCACATGGCTCTGTATGAACACCTGGCAGAACTGAACTACAAGCATGCTATCATTCTAAAGAAACGTCAGATAGCTTCCTCCTATTTTCACATGGCTAAGCTCATCAATACCTTCTGGTTTGAATCTGGGGCCGTACTGAAGATGGGAGCGTCAGCTAAAGACTACATCAACGAGAAGGGTTCCTGGAAGTTTCTCAATGAGTACAAGAACTTTCTAAACGAACACACCGCCTGGTACCGCCCTACTGAACCAGACAAAGTATTTGCCTGGGAACAGAAAATCAAGGTAAGGGTTAACGGCCGGGACACTTACAAGGGACTCAAGTCAACCATTGCTGGGTACACTTTTGAGAAGGATCCGACCAACGGTGTCGGTGGTCCAGTAACGTACTTCTTTCACGAGGAAGCTGGTGTGGCTCCCAAGATGAATGACACCTACGGGTTTATCAAACCAGCACTTAAGAGTGGTTTTATCATCACCGGCCAGTTTATAGCCGCAGGATCCGTGGGTGACCTGGATCAGTGTGAGCCGATGAAAGAATACGTCATGCATCCGGAAGAGAACGGATTTTTTGGTGTAGAAAGTAATCTTCTAGACAGCGATGGTACGATTGGCATAACCGGTTTGTTTATTCCAGAACAGTGGAGCATGCCTCCTTTTATTGACCAGTTTGGTAACTCCCTGGTAGAAGAAGCTTTAAAAGCCCTAGACGAACAGTTTGAAAAAGCCAAACGAAACCTAACTCCCGAAGCTTATCAGCTGGAAGTATCTCAGCACCCCCGAAATATAGAAGAAGCCTTTGCTACCAGAAAGGTTTCTGTGTTTCCTCCCCATCTTATCAGTAAACAACTGCAGCGTATATCCGACAAAGAATACTCTGTCGAGTACTTAGAACTTAGCCGTAACGCAGAAGGAAAGATCATAGACAAACCCTCTCGAAAAACTCCGATCATGGAGTTCCCGATCTCGAAAAAGACGGAAGACAAAGAAGGAGTGATTTGTGTGTACGAACGCCCACACAAGGATCCTACGTTTGGGATGTACTATGCTTCTGTGGACCCGGTAGGGGAGGGTAAGACCACTACTTCGGAATCACTATGTTCTATATACATCTACAAAAACCCGGTTGAAGTCATCAAGGATGACGGCAACGGAAAAGTCACAAACACGATCGAACGAGATAAGATTGTTGCGTCATGGTGCGGTAGGTTTGATGATCTTAATAAGACCCATGAGCGGCTGGAGCTACTCATCGAGTGGTACAACGCCTGGACCGTGGTGGAAAACAACGTGGCTCTTTTCATCCAGTACATGATCAGCCGCAAGAAGCAACGTTACCTGGTGCCCAAGGACATGATTCTGTTCTTAAAAGACATCGGGGCCAACCGTAACGTCTTCCAGGAATACGGCTGGAAGAACGTCGGTACACTGTTTAAGGGTACAATCTTGTCTTACGGCATCGAGTTTCTGAAAGAAGAGCTAGATCACGAGACTAAAGCGGACGGTGAGATCGTCAAGACCATCTACGGGGTAGAACGGATTTCGGATCCGATGTTGCTCAAAGAGATGCAAGCTTATCGGGACGGTCTCAACGTAGACCGGTTAGTAGCTTTTTGTGCCCTGGTAGCCTTTGCTAAAGTGCAGCAATCTAATAGAGGTTTGGCTAAACGTGTAGAAGTTAGTCAGGAAAAGTTGGATAACTCCCAGAAATTTAGTAAATTAAATTGGAGACCTTTCAGACACATGGGGTCTTCTAAAGGGAGTTCTTTAGGTTCCGCACCTCCCAGATCCCCCTTTAAAAACATAAGATAATGGAAAACAGTACCCTGTACCAACAGAAAGTCACGCTTCTCTCCCGGTTGGTAAAAGAGAACGCCGTCACGTTTGAAGAAGCTCTGCTTTTACTGAAGACAGATGATCTAGCTAAACTGGATCCTCCGAAAATAGGAACTGCTACTACGGATACCGTAAAGGAGTTTATACCACCTTATGAAAGTATTATCATGCCGATGTCTTTTTCTACTCTCACAGTAGACAGCGATAGTTATCGGTTTTATGTACCCATCAGCGGTACTATTAGTACTACAAATGATAGCATTTTTACTATCAATTCAGCTGCTGACCTAAATACGTAAGCAACATGCAGATTTACAACGCTCTCGATCTTAAGGCTGGAAAGAAGGCCGACTATAATAAGATGGGTACGCTTACCCAACCCATCCAGTTTTTACCTGAAAAGGAGAAAGACGAAGAGTGGCGCGCTTGGAACTTGGATTGGTTGGAGTTTCAAGGGATGAAACAGCTCCGACGTAACGCACGTCGTCTGATGAAGAACTACAAGTTAGCCAAAGGTATTATTGACAAGACTGACTACATTGTAGAAGAAGACAACGAGATGGCGGATCTGATTGATACCCTGACCAAAGAAGATCAGTCTGCCCTGGAGCTGAAGTTCTATCCCATTGTTCCTAACGTAATCAACGTTCTTTGTAACGAGTTTTCCAAGCGTTCTTCCCGGATTATGTTTAAAGCCGTGGACGACATCTCTTACAACGAGATGATGGAGGAAAAAAGATCCATGGTCGAGAAAGTTCTGCTGGAAGATGCAGAACGTCGGGTTATGATGGAAATGATAGGGATGGGTGTTGAGTTGGACTCTGAAGAGATGCAGAAAGCTACGGCCACTGAGAACCTGCAGAAGCTACCTGAGATAGAAGCTTTCTTCCGTAAAGACTACCGGTCTATGATGGAAGAGTGGGCGACCCACCAGATGAGCGTGGACGAAGAACGCTTCAAGATGCAAGAGCTCGAAGAGCGCGGATTCAGAGACATGCTGATCACGGATCGAGAGTTTTGGCACTTCAAGATGAACGAGGATGACTACGAAGTAGAGCTCTGGAATCCACTACTCACCTTTTACCATAAGAGTCCTGATGTTCGGTATATCTCCCAGGGTAACTGGGTAGGTAAGATGGATCTCATGTCAGTCTCTGACGTGATCGACAAGTTTGGCTGGATGATGAACCAGGAACAGTTAGAAGCTCTGGAAGCCATCTACCCTGTCCGTTCAGCCGGGTATGCTATACAGGGCTACCAAAACGACGGTACTTACTATGATCCCACCCGCTCTCATGAGTGGAACACCCAGATGCCGTCGCTGGCTTATCGTCAGTTTACCTCTGTCTACGATACCAAGTTTGGTACCGGGGACATCGTCGAGTGGATCCTTTCTGATTCTGAAGACACGATTGATTTTGGTAAGACACATCTCTTACGGGTGTCTACCATCTATTGGAAAAGTCAACGTAAAGTGGGTCATCTGACCAAGATCACAGAAGAAGGTGAGATTATTCAAGACATAGTGTCTGAAAGCTACAAGATTTCAGATAAGCCTCTTTACAATACTGCATTATACAAGCAAAAGACCAAAGACAACCTGATCTTTGGCGAACATATTGAGTGGATTTGGATTAACGAAACCTGGGGCGGGATCAAGATTGGTCCTAACCGGCCTGCGTTCTGGGGTATGAATAACCCCGGCGGTATCAATCCGATCTATCTTGGACTTAACGGTGGCAAACCTGGACGCATTCCATTCCAGTTTAAAGGTGATGCTACCCTCTATGGCTGTAAGCTACCGGTGGAAGGTGCTGTATTTGGTGATCGTAACACCCGCAGTATTTCACTGGTAGATTTGATGAAGCCCTATCAAATCGGCTATAACATCGTGAACAACCAGATCGCGGACATCTTGGTAGATGAACTCGGTACGGTGATCATGTTGGACCAGAACGCTTTACCTCGTCACTCCCTGGGAGAAGACTGGGGTAAAAATAATCTGGCCAAAGCCTATGTGGCTATGAAGAACTTTCAGATGTTGCCGCTGGATACCTCGATCACGAACACTGAGAACGCCTTGAACTTCCAGCACTACCAGGTGCTCAATCTGGAACAGACTAACCGTCTGCTTTCCAGGATCAACCTGGCTACGTATTTTAAAAATCAAGCGTTTGAGGTGATAGGTCTCAATCCACAGCGTATGGGTCAGCAGATTGCTCAACAGCAGACTGCTACCGGCATTGAGCAAGCTATGAACGCTTCATACGCTCAAACTGAACAGTACTTTATTCAACATAGTGATAACCTGATGCCTCGGGTGCACCAGATGCGTACAGACCTGGCTCAGTATTATCATTCTAAAAAGCCTAGCGTACGTCTCTCATACATCACATCTAAAGATGAGAAGGTCAACTTTGAGATGAACGGTACCGATCTCTTACTTCGGGATCTGAATATCTTCTGTACGACTAAGACCAACTCTCGCGCTGTCATGGAGCAGCTTAAACAACTGGCTCTGAACAACAACACAACCGGTGCTTCTATCTATGACCTTGGTAACGTGATCAAGTCTGAGTCTATTGCCGAACTTACTGGCGTGCTGAAAAATGCTGAAGAGAAAACCAATGCTCAAAAACAAGCTGAACTTCAACAGCAGCAGCAGTTGCAGCAAGAGATGATTGCTAGCCAAGAGAAACAGAAGCAAATGGATCTGGAGTACAAAGCTGAACAAGCCGAGCTGGATCGTCAAAAAGACATCACCGTTGCTGAGATCCGGGCCGCTGGTTATGGTTCCATGGCTGATATTAACAAGAACCAGCAGTCTGACTACCAGGATTTCATAGAAGGCATGCGTAGCGAACAACGCTACCAGGATCAGATGAATCTCAAACGAGAGTCTGAGCTGACTAAGAAAGAACAAGGTGGTCAGAAACTGCAGATTGAAAGAGAGAAGCTGCAGACTCAAAAAGAGATAGCTGAGAAACAACTTCAGATTGCCCGAGAAAACAAGACAAAGTCTGAACTGAAGGCATCAGGCAAACTCAAAGAAAAATAAACTTTTTCGGTGAGTAAGTCATAGCTCTATTATCCATACTTCAGGTAGCTCTACACTAAGTTCTCTAAATTTTAAGGGTTTAAAGTTGTATATTTTTATTGTAGAACTAAGCAGTAAAAACCAATACAACTTATGGACAATCAAACCAATGTACAGACCAGTGTACAACAAGTAGATCTTGATATAGACAGCTGGCTGGGTGCCCCGGGTGCTGATAGCATTGTGCTACCAGATTCAGAACCCGCTAAACCAAATATCTTCTCTAAAGGTGGTATGGACATGAGCTTTGTTGACAAAGTCAATGATGCTGATGATAAGACCACAGATTCATCCAAAGATGATTCTGGAGGAGATAACAAAGACAAAGAAGGTGGAGTTTCCCGTGGAACATCTACAGACATCTTTGATGATCTGACTAACGATGATGATTCACAAGACGACAACACCAAGTCTAAGGGCGGCCGACCCAAGACGGAAAAGTCTGGTCTTGTAGAGTTCTTGAAAAAACGCATAGAGTCAAAGGAGATGTTTGCCTTTGATGACTACGATGAAAGCAAACAAACCCTCGATGACTACCTCGGTAGTCTCGCGGAAAAAGATATAGAGGAGCTCTGGCAAGCTAACATGGATAACCTCAAACAAGAGGTAGCTGCCAAGACCCCACAAGAGTTCTTTGAGTCTTTACCTGATGAGCTGCAGTACGCAGCTAAGTACGTAATGGACGGTGGTCAAGATCTCAAAGGTCTGTTCCAGGCTCTCGCCCAGGTAGAACAGGTTAGATCTTTAGATCCGACCGACGAAAATGACCAGGAAGGTATTGTTCGTTCTTACCTCAGTGCTACCGGTTTTGGTACCGATGAGGAAATTGACGAAGAACTGGCTACGTGGAAAGATCTGGGTGTTTTGGAGAAGAAAGCCAAGCAGTTTAAGCCGAAGCTTGACCAGATGCAGGAAGAGATCGTCCAAGCTCAGTTGGCAGAACAAGAAAGCCGCAAACAACAGCAAGAGCAAGCCGCCCAAGCTTACATGCAGAACGTGTTTGAAGCTCTTCGTCCTGCTGAGATCAATGGTCTTAAGTTGGACAAAAAGACTCAGGCCCAGCTGTACTCCGGATTGATTCAGCCCCAGTATCCTTCAATTAGTGGACGCCCAACCAACCTGCTTGGACACTTACTTGAGAAGTACCAGTTTGTAGAACCTAACTATCCGCTGATTGCAGAAGCCCTTTGGTTGCTTTCTAATCCGGATGAGTACCGTCAGACCCTGGTCAAACAAGGTAAGAACCAAGCCGTCGAACAGACAGTACGCCAGTTAAAGACAGAACAGAGTCGTAGAAACGTCTCTACCCAACAAGATGATGACGAGCCCAGAAGTCGTAAGATTTCCAGGCCTCAGAACATATTCAAACGCTAATTCTTATTAACCCCCTAAATCCGATGCCCTATGGCAACTCCAGTTTTGAACAATGGTATCTTTCTACGGGATACTAGTTATCAGACTAGCTCTCACGTAGACTCGTACCACCTGTCAAACCTCCTCAAGAGTGCAGAGCCTACCGACCTCGGTCCGGTAGACTTGTGGGCCATGGCTCAAAAGGTAGAAATGCCTTTGTACCAGATGTCCAGCTTTGGAGGAAAGAACATTATCTCTGTAGATAATGCGAGAGGTGAGTACAAATGGCAGATCCCTGTTGCTCAGGATCTTCCCTATATCACAGAAGATATAGAATCCGCTAATGCCACTAAGGGCATCGACGGTCAGAGCTTCAAAATCAAAGTAAACAAGCGTTCGTTTGGACATGGTGATATCATCACCTATGACAAGTACAACGGTGTTGAAATGTATATCACGGCTGATGATATCATCCCTGCCGGTGACGGTTTTATCTACACGGTGCAGCTTGTTAACAACGACAACGCCAAGTACCTGGACAACAAGTACCTGAAAGTAGGAACCAAAGTATTCCGCAAGGGTTCTGCCCGTGGTGAATACGGCGAGCGTTTCTCTGACCTGGGTAATGTATCCGCTGGTTTCCGTGAGTTCTACAACTATGTTGGTGGCGCAGAAGCCCACGTACATTACTCTATCTCGTCCAGGGCTGACCTGATGATGAAGGGTGGTATGAAGGCTGATGGTACCGTACCAGTTGTTGAGCTCTGGAGGAACTTTGATAACGAGGCTCTGAAAGATCCTTCTATCAATTCTCTTGAGAACATGGCTTCTAAAATGGGTAAGGACTACGTGAAGAAGGCTTACCAGTCCGGCCAGCTTACCCGCACATTCTTGACCACCCTGGAAGCAGCTCACCTGACCAAGATTGCTAACGATATCGAAACTTACCTCATGTGGGGTCAGGGTGGTAAAGTAAAGCAGGACGGTCCGGATGATATCCGCCTCTCTGTGGGTCTGTGGAAGCAGCTCGACAACTCGTTCAAGCGTATCTACAACAAAGGCTCATTCAACCTGGATCTGTTTAAGAGTGAGATCTTCAATTTCTTCAATGGTAAAGTTGAGTTTCAGGGTCCGGATCCCAAGCGTCAGTTGATTGTACAAACTGGTCTTGGCGGTATGAAACTCGTTAATGAAGCTATTCGACGCGAGACAGTTAACTCGGGTTTGGTAATTGATGCTTCTGAAATTGGTGCAATCACCGGCAAAGGTATGGATCTGAACTTCGGTTTTGCTTACACTCAGTACGTTATTCCGTTCCTGGCTAACGTGAAGTTTGTGCTGAACCCGGCGTTCGATAACATCCACACCAATGACATTGAGAACCCAATCATTGACGGTTTCCCGCTGTCCAGCTACAACTTCATCATCTTCGACATTACGGAGAACACCAATGACAACATCTTCATGCTGAAACTGAGCTGGGACAACCAACTGAAATGGTTCTACCAGAACGGTACCATGGACTACATGGGTCGTACGCAAGGCTTCCAGTCTTCTGGAAACTTCAACGGCTACCGCGTATTCATGACGCAGACGATGCCTGCTATCTGGGTTAAGGATCCAACAAAAGTCCTTAAGATAGTCATGCGCAACCCTGTAACTGGCGGTTCGTTTTGAGTAATTAAAAGTATCGGATTTTGTATAACAATTTGTAGAACTTGTTGTATATTTGTAGAGTAAACATCTACAATATGTACAACCCTACGAAGACTAAGTCCGAAGAAATACTAAGGCTGTATAAAGAAGGAAAGATGTTAACTGAAATCACTCAGTTAACATCTTCCTCCCAGCCGACGGTAAAAAAAGTTCTTTCACAGTTTGGTATTGACTACGATGAAGACCGTAAAAAGTCAAGAGAAGAAACTCTGAAAAAAGTTGTAGAGCTCTACCAGGAAGGTAAATCTCAAATCTATATTGAGCAGACGCTAAAGCTTACCCGAAAAACAATACGGGAGCTTTTAAAGTCGGTCGGTGTAGATTATCGAGATCTTTCTGATCAGCACCACATCAGACACGCGACAGAGATCAATCATCAGGCTTTTGATGAGTTAACACCTGAAGCGTTGTATTGGATAGGGATGATGTACACAGATGGTCATATAAGTCAAACTAGAGAAGCTTCATTAGAACTTACTTTACATGACAATGACGAGCCCCACCTGGAAAAGTTTAGACAGTTTTTAGGATGTAACCGAAAAGTAATCAATGGTCATGACTCTAAAAGACTACGTGTTAACTCACGCAGACTTAGAGACCGACTGGTCGAGTTAGGATTTACTTCTAATAAAAGTACTTCTATAGCTCCTCACGAGTTGCTTAAACAATCTCGAGACTTCTGGCGCGGTTGTATAGATGGTGATGGTGGATTATATAAACATCCGTCAGGTTCTAAAACTATTTCGCACATTTTTTTGTGTGGTACTTTAGAAACAATATTTGATTTTATTCTGTATTGCTCACAAGCAGCAGGTGTAAAAGAAAAATATCCTACCAAGGCACCGGGTAAAAACTTTTATCGGGTTTCTTACTACGGACAGGATGCTAGAAAGATAGCCACCCTCCTCTACAAAGACGCCACCGTCTATCTCGACCGCAAGTACCAAACGTATTTAACTGAGTTTGCTGACTCTGAAACCGAGGCAGCTTAAACTTAAAACAAGCCTTATGAAAACCTTAACATCAGTTCTTTTTGGTAAGTCACCGGTAACATCTCTTATTGGATATGCTATCTGTGCTCTTACTGTAACACAGCAGCTGCTGCAGTCCGGAGAAACTAACTGGACAGTTATTGCCACCGGTGTACTTAGTGCACTTCTTGGACGTAACGCGGCCGACGCTAGTTCTAAGTAAACAGTACTCAGAACGGTTAACAGCTACCAGTTTTACTGGCTAAAACACCCGCACCAGTCTGAGTCTTTTAACACCGCTTAGGTCTCCGTATCTAAGCTCCGACCTGTTGGGATTGTACCCTTGGGAGCCTACCACTCCGACAGGTCCTAATATCCGGAAGAACCGGATACTTAAAAACCAAAAAACCAAACGATGAGTGTAACAGTCGTAGAAAAGTACCCGCAGAACAAGAGAAGTACGATCGCTATCCGTCCTTATTTTGATCCGATCGTGGACAATATGGGACTTCAGAAGTACGGACTAAGTCTGTTTGACGGAGCTTTCCATGAAGAGCAACTGGCTTGTCTGGAAATCAACGGTATCAAACGATACCTCACTGGTCTCAATGAGTTTGCCCCGGAAGTCAAAGATCTTCCACTGGATGAACAAGAAGCCAAGATCAAGCAGATCCGCCAGATCGTAGCTCAGTTGGAAAAAGAACTGGCTGCTAATGTAGTGGATCCTAGTGATGAGCAGTTCTGGAACAAGATTAAACTCATGAAGCCGGATAACGCTGAGTTCTGGGATAAGATCAAGATCCGCTGTGGTAACGAGCCTATTTATTTGGAGCCTGATAAAGACCCGTATGATTTGATCAGGATGTACGCAATAGAAACTGGTGGTTTTTCTATCATAGCTAAAAGCCTGGAAGAAGCCCGACGTATGCCGGTGCCGCCTAAGTTCTACCTGGATAAGCTGGAAGAAACGGCTTCTATCCAAACTGAGGTGAAGAAACTTCGTAACAAAGCTTTATCTGAACTGCAGAAGCTCTTTGATAAGAACCAAAACAAGCTGCTCTATGTGGCTAAAGTCCTGGACCCCAACTCGGCCCAGTACAAGAAGAGCACTCCGAATGATATTATCTATGACAACATGGATAAGTACATCAATGGAGATCTTATAGAGAAAGACAAACGCAAGACCGCTCAGCGTTTCCTGGATACTGCCGGGCTCGATATGGAGACCCTCAAGATCCGCTCGATCGTCAAGGACAGCTCTTACTACAAGTTCATTAGTACCAAAGCAGATGGATTTATCTATCACATGCAAACTGGTACGATGATGGGTCGCACACCGACAGATGTGGTGGAGTATCTGAAGAATCCCCTGAACGAGGAGATCCTGATAGACCTCACTAAGAAAGTAGAAAAATACTGGAACGCTTAATACGATATGAATAACAACCTCTTACAGATCAAGATAAAACAGCGACTTAACAAACTCGCCAGTTTTGACTATGACAACCTTGAGTGCTGGATGGTCCAGGAAGCTTTCAACAAAGCTCAGCTTGAGTGGGTGCGTAGGATGATCTACGGGATCAATACCCGTAAAGAGGGATCCGAACAGTCAACCGGCTTGGTAGATGATCTGCGTGTTCTGATGAAGAGCGTAGATCTTCTACCGATCACAGACAAGAAAACGTTCTTTGAAGCTACGCTTCCTGGTGACTATCTCTACTACGTGCGGGCCGATGTCTATGCAAATAGCACATGCTGCCCGGACAAACGTAAGATGGTCGTCTATGAAGCAGAAGAAGCCAACATGGGTGTCTTACTGACTAGTGATACTAAAGGACCCAGCTTTGAATGGGCTGAGACTCTGAGTACGCTGGTGGGTGACAAGATCCGGGTCTATACCAATGGTGAGTTTAACATCACTGATATTGGGCTGGTTTACTACCGGCTTCCCCGGACCGTACAGTTCCTGGGTTGTGTTAATCCATCTACTGGACAGACTTTTACGGCTAACCAGGAGTGTGAGTTCAAAGACGATATCGCAGAAATCCTGGTAGATCAGGCAGCTGCTATTCTTGCCGGTGACATAGAGAGTATGAACCAGTACCAACGTGAATCACAAGAAGTACAAAAGAATAGCTAATGGCACTAACTAAGATACCCCGACCCGCTCCAATGGGTCCTTGTATGGAAACAGCTGGTATGATCGCCCACGCGCAGGCGTTGGTGACCAGTATTCATCAGCTGCATCTTAAGATCTCTGGACCTGGATCCTACGCTGCTCACAAAGCCCTAGGTGACTTTTATGAAGGAATACCCGGACTGGTTGACTCCGTAGCTGAGCAATACCAGGGAGCTCGTGAAAAGCTTCTTGATTATCCCACAGTACCTGCTATTAAGTGCGGTTCTGTACAGGAAGCTCTCGGACACATGAAAGAGCTGTATAACGAGATTATAGAACTGCAGAAGATCATGCCGTTTTCTGAGATTGTCAACCAGCTGGACGAGATGAAAAGTCTGATTGCTTCTACCAAGTATAAACTGATGTTCTTAAGCTAATTATTTTTTGTTTTTATTAACCCCATAAACCCCAAGTCCTATGTATTTTCCTAATGCGTTTCGTAAGAGCTTCCTGCCTGCGAGCACGACTCTTGCTACTACCGGAACAAGCACCGCTGCTCTGACAGCCGGTCAGATTGGCTTCTTTGATGCCAAGACTTTTCTTGCCCTGGGTACTACTGCCCAAGCTGCTCCGTTTATCCTGGCTGAAGGTAGCCGCTTTGCTTCTGACAAGATTGGCCCCGTACACGGTGGTTACAAAGAGTCCAAGAAGTCCAAAGTGATCAATCCGAAGTACATCAGCCGCCTGATTAAGGTTGAAGGTAAAGCTGCTCGCAATCAGATCGTTAAAGTAGAAGCAAATGCTTGTGCTGGTCTGGCTTGTGATAGCACCATCCGCCTGCGTGTTGACGTTAAAGGTTCTCCCGCTCTGCGTTTCTTGAACCACCAGCTCTACAAGACCCTGGACGCTTACACCGGTTGCTGCGATACTTCCAACACACCTATCGACCACACTGTGGCTCTGCTGAAGTGGGCTGACCAGATCAACGAAGCTCTGCTTCTGAAAGACTTCATTCAGGCTAAAGTTTGGAAAGAAGCTTTCACCGGTGTTGCTATTGATCCGACCAGTGGTTCTGCTACGATTGTTGTTGCCAACGCTGACCGTACTAAATTCACCGCAGGTGACAAGGTTGAAGCTGCTGGTATTCCTGCTGGAACAACTGTTGTATCTGTTGGTGCAGCTGACTCTGCTTCCTCTGGTAACGCTAACGTTGTACTTTCTGTAGCCGCTACTGCCTCTACCAACGTGAACGCCTCTATCTTTGATGCTGTTACCACAGCTGGTTACACTCCGGCTACTTCTAGCCTCGGTAGTGTAAACACGCACATGGACATCATCACTGCTTATGTGGACACGACTTTCGGTACTTGTACGTTCACTCCGACCGACAAGTATGACCTGGAGCCTCTATTTGTCTATGCTTCTGTAGTTGATGAGTCCGGTGAGCCTTGCAAAGTAGAGTGCATCACTGTATCTGAAACACAGGCTCCGCAGCAGGCTTCTGGTGTTGGTGAGACGGTTCTTCGTGAACTGATTCTCGACGGTCGTTACCTGCAGAATGCTTATCCTGACAGTTCTCGCGTTGACTCTCTGAGGATGCGTGAGATCGAAGCTGATCCGGCCCTGGCTGCGGTAACCCGCTCTGCTCTGTACGATCAGGTGATGATCCTGCACAATGTGCCGCGTTTCAACAACCCGACCAGCACTTTTGATAACGATCAGTATCTTCTGGTGGTACACGTTCCTAAAGGAACCAGCACCTCGGATCTGACTACGTTCATCACTCAGTCTTGCACTGCTGCTAGCAACAGTGTTACGCTTGAGACTTTCCAGGCCTAATCCATTATTGCTAACCTTAAAGGGAGTGAGACTACGGTCTTGCTCCCTTTTGTTTTTTGGAGAACTGCTGAAAAATCAGTATATTATTATTGAGAACCTGTACATCCAATCCGCATCTAACTTCATAAAGTTTATACCCTATGGCCAGCAAACACCAGCTAAGTTTAGAGCTGCCAGATACTAACAATATCAAGGTTTTACGCCTATTTGATACCAGCTTTTACGCTGAGGGTCTTACAGTAGACTGCGGTAAACTGCTCATTACTCCTCCCGGTTTTAATATGCCGCGGGTCATAGATGTACTGCCACACTTTAACCTGGTACTAAATGCATGTTCTTTGGGTTTGCAGCAGTCCGGGTGCGGTTCTTATTCAGAAATTATCCCCGACGGTATCTACAAGATCAACTATTCAGTATCTCCTAACAGCAACGTATTTGTAGAGTACCATCATCTGCGTGTGGTCCAGACACTTAATAAGTGGAATAACCTTTTGGCTGAACTGGAGATGGGAGCTTGTGAACCTGACTTTGATGTACGCGAGCAATTAGAAGAACTTCAGCTGATCAAAGGTTTTATTGATGCCGCCAAAGCTAAGGTAGAGTATGCCCATGAACCGGAAGCCGGTATGGAGTTACTACTCTACGCTCAGAAAAGGCTAAACAAGTATGCAGCTAAGTGCGCATGTTGATTATCCTAAAAACCAAATAGTATGAACACTTGTCCGAATTGTAACGCCCAGATCACCTGCGGCTGCCAAGTAAGAACAGCTTCTAACGGAGCCAAGATCTGTACCAACTGTATTGCTTTTTATGAGCAAAAACTGGTAGATGAAGCTCAGTCTTCTAAACCTCAATACTATTCATCCAATCCTGATGAGAACACTACTGGCTAAAAAAGACAAGTACTATAAGGAGTATGCCGACTCGGTCTTCAGGACCGTGCGAAAACTTCGTTATGGTATTGACACCTGCAAAAAGTCTTTGGTAGATGATCAGTTGGCTTTTATCAGAAAACAACTGGTAGACTGGCAGAGTAACGAAGATGAAGATGCTCTGTGCCGGACCAACATGAATTACACCACGTTTGTACCGGTGAACTATCGCAATGATAACCAGGTACAGTTTGATACGACTCAGAATGCCTGGGGCCCGGGTTACTATAATAGCGGCACACCCCATGGTCCGCAAACAGCAGGTGTAGGTCTTACCTATGGTAACGCTAGTCAGAACATTATTGAGGTAAACAGCGGAGGGTGTCTTACCCGGATTAATCTTAATCCAGCTGTTACTATTACTCAGAATGTTGGATCGTTTGTGTTTACCCAGGCTACACCGTCAACATCTTGGGTGATCAACCATGGTATGGGTAAAGTTCCAAATGTCTTTACTGAAGACCAAAACGGAAACGATATTGTTGGTATCATAGAGATCATAGACAGTAATCTACTTAAGGTATACTTTAACCAACCGGTTGCCGGTAAAGCCTATTTATCCTAATGTCTGTTCCTACATCAGTAGTTCACTATCATGATATAGATCTAGCGACTAACAAGCTGATCAATGCCCGGATTCATCCGGTCACTACAGCTGAACGAACCGCTCTTGCTTCCAGCTATAACTCTGGTGACGAGGGTGTGTTGGTATTTGATATAAACCTTGATGTTTTCTTTGTATGGGACGGTAATCAGTGGATCCAGATCTCGGTTACCCTTACTCAACTTCAGCAGATCCAGGAAGCGTATAACCGGTCGGTGATGAATATTGACGTCACCCAGACCACTACCCAACGTACTGTAACTCTTACTTATCGAGACAACACAACTATTTTTGATAGTTACAAGTTCTCTCACATACATGTTCAAGATACTCCGGCCAGCCAGTGGAACATAACGCATAACCTGGGAAAGTTTCCTTCGGTAAGTGTTGTAGATAGTGCTGATCAGGAAGTAATTGGAGAAGTAGAGCATGTTAGTGATACAGTACTTAGAGTAACGTTTTCTGCTGCTTTTAGCGGAAAAGTCTACATAAACTAAAGATCAATCTAATCCTATGGCTAAGAAGTTTCTAACTAACCTTGACCTGGCTAAAAACCAGATACTCAACGTAGCGTTGCAAAATCTGGCATCCGCTCCGTCAAGCCCGGTTGCAGGTCAGATATACTACAACACGGCCGATGCTGCTATCTACTTTTGGGATGGCACTAAGTGGGTGAACATCTCTGGTGATATTACAGAAGTGATTGCTGGCGCGGGCCTAACTGGTGGCGGAACCGGAGGAGCAGTAACCCTAGATGTCAATGTAGATAATGCTACCATAGAGATCAACGTTGATACGGTACGGGTTAAAGACTTAGGAATCACGACTGGCAAACTAGCAGATAGTGCGGTAACTACGATTAAGATTAATGCCAACGCGGTTACTTTACCAAAGCTGCAGCAGATCGGAAGTCTTACTGTCCTGGGTAACACCACGGGAGTTACGGCTAACGTTGCTGAAGTAGTAATTGTAACAGACCTTGCATCATCTAGTTCTACGACCCTGGCTACTTCATTGTCTATCAAGAACTACATTGACAACGCTGTCGGTGGTCTTGGTAATCTGGAAGGAGGGTGGAGTGCCGCATCTGGTGCTTTTCCAGTAGGATCTTCTCCTACGGCTGGTACTAAAGCCGGTGACTATTGGTACGTAACGACTGCCGGAACGGTAGGTGGTGTAGCTTTTAACGTGGGTGACGTCATCGTTGCTAAAGTAGCTAACGCTTCTACAACCCTGGCTTCGGACTGGATCCAGTTGGAAGTCAACCGCGACCAGGCTACTACTACTGTTCTGGGTCTGATTATCTTGGCCACTCAGACAGAGGTGAATACGGGTACTGACACACAGAAGGCGGTAACTCCGGCTACCTTGGCAGGTCGTACCGCTACAGAAACCCGGACCGGTATTGCAGAGATTGCTACCCAAACCGAGGTAAACACAGGTACAGACGATGAGCGTTTTGTCACCCCGCTCAAACTTAAGACTTTTCTGGATGCCAACGTAGGTGGTTATGCTGCCAACGTAGGTAACGGTACTAATACGTCTTTTGCACTCACTCACGGACTCAATACCCGGGACGTGATCGTGGCCATCTACGATAATGCAACTTTTGAAGAAGTGATTACAGATGTAGTACTTACTTCTACCACTGTAGTTACAGTAAGCTTTGCTATAGCTCCTGCTTCTAATGCATATCGTGTGGTGATCAAAAAATAATCATTTGAATGAGGCACTTATCAGATATACTAGCAAAAGCCGGTTTAGTAGTTGACGGCGTAGTTACGCTGAATAACGTAGCTAATGCTACTATAGATACCGATAAGTTTTTAGTAATTGATTCTGGTGTAGTAAAGTATCGCACCGGAACTCAAATGCTTTCTGATATAGGTGCAGCAGCTGCCGCAGCTGGTTTACCTCCTGGTGGAACAGCAGGTCAAATACTTGCAAAAATTGATGCCACTAATTATAATGCAGAGTGGATAGATAACTACACTTCTAATGTAAGACATCTTGTAAAACTGGCGTCCGCAATGACAGTGGGCACTCCAGTTTATGTAAGTGGTAGTACCGGTCAATCAGGAACTAACATGATAGTTAGTCCTGCATCTAATACTAGTGAAGCAACTTCTAGTAAAACTCTTGGTTTATTGGTAACCGGAGGAGCTACAAATGATATAGTGTTTGTAGTGACAGAAGGTTTACTAGGTGGCTTAAATACTAATAGTGCGGTGGCAGGTGATCCCGTTTGGTTAGGTCCAAATGGTACATTGTTATACGGACTTATTAATAAACCTGTTGCACCAGTTCATACGGTGTTTATAGGTGTTGTTACACGTGTGCAACAAAATAATGGTGAAATTTTTGTAAAGGTTCAAAACGGTTATGAGCTTGAAGAACTACATAATGTTTTAATCACAGATGTTGGTGACAAACACTTTCTTTATAGAGATGGTCCTACTAATCTTTGGAAGAATGCTAGTATTTCTACTATCTTAGGATACACTCCAGCTAACTCTACTAGTATTAGTGGTACAGTAAATAGAGTGGCTAAATTCACTTCAGCTTCTGCTGTGGGTGATAGTCAGATCTTTGATAACGGTACAAGTGTTGGTGTAGGAACCTCAAGTCCAACGGCAAAATTGGACGTTAGTATCGGAAACATAAATCTGTCTAACGCTTATTATTTATCCAGTCGAAATGCTGCAAACACCGCAAACCTTTCGATAATTGGCCGGAATACGTCTGACCGCGTAGTAATAGACCCAGACGGCTATGGTACCAATATTGGCGGCGGTGGATCGGTGTTGATTAACTTGGCTGGTGGACTAGTAGCTATAGGAACTTCAAGCCCTGTATCTGGTAGCGTCTTAGATATTGCTGGCTCTACAAACGTCTATCCGCGCATCCGCAGTACGGGTACTGGTGAAGCGTTCATGTTTTTTCAGAATACAAACAGCGGAACGACAGCTGCTGATGGTCTGTTTGTTGGTATCAACTCAGGCAATGATGCATTTTTTTACAACGCAGAAGCTACACCTGCAAGGTTCTTTACATCTGCTATTGAACGTATGCGTATTACTGCAAGTGGTGATGTGGGTATCGGTACGGCATCACCTGCATCCATTTTGCATCTTCGTGCAAGTTCTGCGACATTTACGATTGACGATAGCGGAGACGGGACATCAAAAATATCATTTAGACCTTCAGCAGCGAGTTATGCGGAACGTGCGTTTATGTCCGTTAATTATGGGACAGCGGAAATGAGGATTGCGGCAGGCGTAAGTGGTGGAGCATATTTTCAATCGTTCTATACCAACGGAACAGAACGTCTCCGCATCTTCGCTAACGGTCGTGTAGGTATAAACACTGGAGCAACAGACTATGGCGATTATAGGTTACAGGTGGTGGGGGCTATATACAACACCACAGGAGGTGTCTTGGCTGCCACAAGCGGTGGCGTAAGTATTGGAACCACGACTGTCGCAACCAAAACGCTTAGACTTGCAAATAGGTCAACCATTGCTTTTGAAACAATACTAGGTACGTCTGGAGGTTACTTGACATCCACGAATGATTACGATATTCAGCTCGGGAATAACAACTCCACAATGCTTCTTGAAAGAGTTAGTGGTAATATAACCATTAACTCTGGAGGAGTGGGGAATGTTGGTATTGGTACATTGACTCCCGGCGCAAAACTTCACGTTGTCTCCAACAACACCACAGCATACGTATCTACCAATACCCTCACCTCTGGAACTACTACCTATATAGCAAACAATGGAGTTACAAATAACATAGCAGCCACATTAAGACTTGATGCTATGGGTGCAGACTCTAGCTTAGCTGCTGCAACAATATCTAGTGTTTGGACAGGAAGCGCAAGTAGTGCTCTTACGTTTGGTACAAGGCTTTCAGCCAGTGATGTTACCGAGAGGGTCAGGATAGATGCTAGCGGTAATATGGGTGTAGGTACTACAGCACCTACAGAAAGACTAGATGTCAGAACGACTGTAGTAAGAGACCCAAGTTCAGGAGAGGCGCATGCGGCATTTTATACTAACGCTGCTCAGTCAATAGATAGGGGTGCCCAAATAACATTAGGCGGTGGAACAAACAATGCCGGAACAAGCGTAAGCAATTTTGCGACTATTGCCGGACTCAAAGAAAATAGTACAGAAAACAACACTGCTGGTACATTAAGTTTTTGGACGCGAGTGAGTGGTGGTCCGATGACGAGAAAAATGACGATTACATCAGCGGGCAATGTCGGCATAGGAACGGCATCGCCTGTAGCTTCAGCAAAACTTGACATTACATCTACCACCCAGGGTTTCTTACCGCCTCGGATGACAGCAACACAAAGAGCAGCAATTACTAGCCCAGCTGTGGGACTAGTTGTATATCAAAGTGATGGAAACGAAGGTCTCTGGATCTATACGAACGCAAACGGATGGAAAGCATTAGCAATTGTAGTATAAACATTTATCATATATGTCTAACATAGCACTTATAGCGGGCAACTTAGTATCGGACAGTGGTGCTTCTCTTTCTTCAAAAGCAGACCTGGTAGACGGTAAAGTACCCAGTACTCAACTTCCTTCTTATGTAGATGACGTATTAGAGTACGCAAATCTCGCGGGCTTTCCTGTTACAGGGGAGGCGGGGAAGATCTATGTAGCACAAGATAGTAATAAGATCTATCGTTGGAGCGGTACTACCTACATAGAAGTATCACCTACGGTGGGTACTGTATGGGGCGGTATAACTGGAACATTACTTAACCAAACAGATCTTCAAGCTGCCTTAGATGCTAAGGTAGCGGGTACAGGTGCTGTCAACTATATATCCAAATTTACTAGTACTTCAGGACTCGGGAACTCTCAGATCTTTGATAACGGTACAAACGTCGGAATTGGTGTAGTTCCGCTTGCTACAACTTTGGGCAAAAGTTTGTCTATAGGTTCTGCAGGTAATGGTCTGCTTAGCTATGATGTTGGTAATACGTATCTTACTCAGAACACCTACTATAACGGAGCGTGGAAGTATGCAAATAGTGCCGCTGCTTCTCAGTTTATCCTTTTTGGTGGCGAACACTTGTTTTACACTGCTCCATCTGGAACAGCGGGAACAAACGTTACGTTAACTGAACGTATGCGTATTACATCTGCCGGTAATGTAGGTATAGGGGATACATCTCCTTCTGACTTATTAGTAGTTAATGGCAGAATGCGTGTAAATGGTGCAAACCCTATAGCTTTTGGAAATAGTGCTGGAGGTTATGCTCAAATAGGCGTTACTGCTGCTACAACTGGTAATTTAGCTTTTTCAACATATGATGGTGCCTCATTAGGTGAACGTATGCGTATCACCGCAGCCGGTAATGTTGGTATAGGTACGATTTCTCCTGCTGAAAAATTACAAGTTGTCGGTAATATAAGAATACAAAATGAAACAGGTCTTATTACAGATTTCGGAACTCTTGTAGGAAGATATAATACAGATCAAGTATATGTAGGAATAGGGAGTTATTCAATAGTTAAAATTGCAAGAGCTGATGGAGGAGGTTTAAATGCTCTTCCAGGAGGGAATGTAGGTATAGGTACTACAACTCCTGCCGCGAAGCTTGATGTAAGTGGGGGCGCATATTTTGGTATCAATGGCGCAGACACAAACCTGTTCCTTCGGGGGTATAACTTAGGACTGACAAGGCTTGCTACAAATGCTGGTCTTAGTGGAAACTATAACGGATTTTTAATAAGTGTAAACTCATCTCAGGTTAATTCGCTTCCCAATTGGAATTTTGACTTTGGTGGTTATGATAGGTTCACATACGTGCAAGATGCGTTTAGTATATGGAGAACACCAAGCGGTGGAACTAACACAAACTTATTTACTGTTTTAGGTGGTGGTAATGTAGGTATTGGAACAACCAACCCGGATGGAACATCACTACGCATAGTACCAGTTTCTACAGATACTGTACAAAGAGTATTACATATAGGGTACAACGGCTCGATGTCTAGTGGAACTCATGGTTCTTTAATTACTTTTGGTAACAGTACCCCCTCTACTGCTCAACTAGCAAGAATAGGTGCTTTCTATGAAGGCAATACCTACATGGGTAGTCTGAGATTTTATACTAACGCTGATACAGAAGGAGCAAATCCTTCTGAAAGAATGAGAATAACTCAAGCTGGAAATGTAGGAATAGGAACTACTTCTCCAATAAACGCTAAACTGCAAATAGTAGAATCTGTTAGCGGAATTGTGCATCAGAAATCCATAGGTGGTTATTTTTATGGAACTGGTTTTAATGGAAATGATGCATTTTTGACACACTACACACAAAATAATTTTATTATAGGATATGGTAGTAGCACAGGAGGTGCGCCATCTGTAAATACATTAACATTAACTAATGCGGGCAACGTAGGCATCGGGACTACAAACCCAGTCACACGCCTCGATGTATTTACAACCTCAACCAACGGCATCGACTTACGAAACACCCCGACAACGCTGGGGGATCAAACATCTAAAAATTCTCCGCGTCTTCGACTTGTTTCAAGCAGATACGAAGGCGGTAACGTTGATGCACCGTTTTCATTTCAGAACGTTCGCACCGGATCACCGACAAATGATCAACGCCTCGCAATCACGAATTTTGGCGATGTTGAGGTCATGTCGATTCTCAACGCCGGTAATGTCGGTATAGCAAACCCAAACCCAGTCAACAGATTACATGTTTACTCTCCAAACAGAACAAGTTTAACTGCAACGGGTGGGGGGATAAATCTAAACTATAACGGAAGCACGACTGGTGAATTTAGTACAATCGGTTTTTCATGGGCGTCGTCGGTTAACGATCACACAAGGTGGGGAATGGGTCTGACGGGAACAAATTTCTCGTCCGGTTTGGCTGACCTGTTTTTCTTTAATGGAGGCGTTGAGCGGATGCGAGTTAATGCGTTTGGACATGTCGGTATCGGCGTCACGCCAAGCTCATGGAGCGGCGTTTCTCCCAGTTTGCAGCTGGGTGTATCTCCGTTTATTGCCTCAACAGGTCAGTATTTGTATTTAGCATCAAACATGTATTACGACGGAACAAACGGAATATATACATCAAACGGTTCGGCGACAACATATGCTCAATCGGAAGGCAATCACATGTTTAATACGGCAGGTAGCGGTACAACGGGCGGCATTGCAACGTTTACTG
>Ga0315903_10000148_pt1 | contig 101318 bp, 131 predicted proteins | sample LakEriMetagenome_7_FD_203524 | JGI IMG/M metagenome (GOLD analysis project Ga0315903, IMG submission 203524) | Freshwater fungal communities from buoy surface, Lake Erie, Ohio, United States - Buoy 2 MA119 | ecosystem: Environmental > Aquatic > Freshwater > Lake | place: USA: Lake Erie, Ohio... | reverse complement strand
AGAAGTTGGGACGTAAACTAGCGCGGACCTACCACAAACGTAATTATGAAGAGGAAGTTGCAGAGCAGAGTGACTTCCAGACCATTTACGAAAACGTGGCTAAATAAAACTATGGGGTGCGGCACTCATTGCCGACGGTACTATCCGCCAGACTGCTCATCGTGAGGGTTCACCTCCTCCACCCCATTCTCTCTCTGGAGTTATATTATGCATAAATCAGATCTATCAGTACTGATTGTGGCTCTTGTATTCGCAATCTTTGCCATAGTAAATACTTTCTTTTTGTGGATTCCCGCATCAGCACCAATAGTTCTATTGGTGTTATTCGTTGCTGCATATTCAGTATGGGAGCACAAGTATGGCAACAAGACGTAATTTTTTCAAGTATCTTGGTCTTGCTGGTGGCGTTGCTGGTGGTGGCATTGTTGCCGCCGCAGCCATTTTACCAGATTCTGAAAAAACAAAGTCCATCAAGGAAATTGAATCCAATGGTCACAATGGTAAACTAACTCTTGGTGCTGAGTATGGCGAACTGCGTCCGACCGAGCCTAACACGTACCATTTTGGACCGCAGTTTGTCCCTGGAACTCAAAAGCATGTAAAGGCAAGTATGACCGTCGGACCAGATGGTGAAATGTACTTGTATGCAAACGGTAAATGGCGTAGAATAGTGACTGAGTGACAAGGAGTTTTATATTATGGTTGAAGCATTGTGGGTTGAAAAATACCGTCCTCATACTATTGCCGATTGTATCCTTCCAGAGGAATACAAGTCCACTTTTCAGTCGTATGTAGATCGCAAGGAGATTCCTCATCTCCTTCTCTGCGGTGGACCTGGCACTGGCAAGACTACAGTTGCAAGAGCGCTGTGTGATGAGATTGGTTGCGACTATTTGATGATCAACGGGTCGGATGAGAGTGGTATTGATACGTTTCGAACAAAGATCAAGAACTATGCGAGTGCAATGTCTCTTGGTGGCGGTAAAAAAGTCATCATTATCGACGAAGCAGATTATCTAAATCCAAACTCAACTCAACCAGCCATGCGTGCTGCAATGGAAGAGTTTGCGCATAACTGCACCTTCATCATGACTTGTAACTACAAGAACCGTATCATTGAGCCATTGCATTCTCGCTGCGCTGTGATTGAATTCAAACTACGCAAGGAAGATAAACCCAAGATGGCAATGGCGTTTATGAAGCGTGCTGCTGAAATCCTCGCAACTGAAAAGGTGCCGTATGATAAAGCAGTACTGGCTGAAGTTGTCAAGAAGCACTTCCCTGACTATCGTCGTGTTCTAAACGAACTCCAAAGATATTCTGTCAGCGGTAAGATTGATGCTGGGATTCTTTCCAGTATTGCTGATGTTTCATTGACTGAATTGGTTGCATCACTCAAAGATCAAAACTTCAGTGCAATGCGTAAGTGGGTTGCTGATTTTGGTAGCGACGATCCTGCGAAGATTTATCGTAAGATCTATGACAGTCTTTATGAAGTTATGGATAAGTCCACGATTCCAAATGCAGTTTTGATTCTCGCAAAGTATCAATATCAATCAGCATTTGTCGCAGATCAGGAACTGAACCTCACCGCATGTCTTACAGAGATGATGGTGGAGTGCAAGTTCTCATGAACTACCAAAAGCATTATGATGCTCTGATAAACAGAGCAAAAAATAGATTGCTTGAGGGTTATTGCGAGACGCACCACATCATTCCAAGATGCATGGGTGGAAATGACGATCCGACCAATCTGGTAGATCTAACTGCTGAAGAGCATTATGTTGCCCATCAATTACTATTAAAAATTTATCCAGAAAATTATAGTTTGTTATATGCTGCATCCATGATGACCATCGGTGAATCTAGAAATAATAAACTATATGGTTGGTTAAGAAAAAAAATGTCTGATGCTTTTATTGGGGATAATAATCCAACAAAAAGAACAGAAGTTCGCAGTAAATTGTCTTTTTCGCAAACTGAAAGGTTAAAAAAAGATCCAAATTGTAATCCAATGCGTAATCCTGGTATTGCCAATAAGCATAAAGAGAAAATGCAAAAATTATTTTCTGGTAAAAATAATCCCGCAAAAAGACCCGAAGTTCGCAATAAAATGTCTAATTCAATGAAGGCATATTATAGAAATAATCCAGAAAAGAAACAGGAAATATCTGCTGCAAAAAAAGAGTATTATAAAAATAATCCAGAAAAACACCCATCAAAAAATAACACAAATAGAGCAGTAAAATCTTCTATTGCAATGAAAGAATATTATATGAATAATCCAGAAATGCTGGTGAAGAGATCTTACGATAGAAAAGAATATATTAAAAATCATCCAGAAGCAATTGAAAAACTTATTGAAGGAAGAAAACGGCATGCAGAAGAACAGCGTAAAAGAAAATCACAATTAGGCGAACCTTTCAATGGCTGACCTCTTTAAAGAAATTATTCCGTCTATTCTACAGACGAAGCAGTATGCTCTTCTGACAGAACAGGATGAAAAGTCATACTCATCTTTTATGGTCAATCGTGCTCTTTCTTTTCATAGAGACACCGTTCTATTAGCGAACGAAATGAATCGATACACGACTCTCGATAATAAACTCAAATATGATTTTCTCCTAAATATTGTTAGAGCCTCTAAGCGACCATACTCTAAATGGCATAAAAAGGCTCAAAGTAGTGATTTGAGTGTTGTTAAAGAATACTATGGATACTCCGATGCGAAAGCAGAGGAAGCATTAAAGATCCTTTCTGACGACCAGATCACCGCGATGAAGAAACAATTATATAAGGGTGATTGACCATGGTCGAAAAATTAGTAGAAGTCACATTAGAAAAACAAGACGACTTCCTCAAAGTTCGTGAAACACTCACACGCATCGGAGTCGCAGCAAAGAACGATAACATTCTTTATCAATCCTGCCATATCCTCCATAAACAAGGAAAGTATTATATCGTACACTTCAAAGAACTCTTTGAGTTGGACGGTAAGCCATCCAATATGTCAGATAACGACATTCAGCGTCGTAACACAATTGCGAATCTAATGGCTGAGTGGGGATTGGTCAAGTTGGTTGATGCAGACAAGACAAAAGATAATGTTGCACCATTGAGCCAAATTAAGATTCTTCCATTCAAGGATAAGAATCAGTGGCAGTTGGTTTCCAAGTATACAATCGGAAAAAAGAAAAAGGATCCTGTATGATTTATTTGAGTGTGTATAGACTTCGTGATGATATAGAATTACCAACATACGGAACTACTTTAGCAAACTGTTTTGATTTATCATTCCAGCCAACAAGTAATGTTGTAACTGGATATGATTCATTTAACTCACCTATCGAACGACAAGTTAATTCGTTTGGAGAAATTTCAATTTATCCAGGAGATCGTCTGTTGATTCCAACAGGATTGATCTTTAAAATCGATCATCGCAAAACAATCGAAACATACGCAGATATCTCACGTCCAGAATTACCATTGCAGAATCACAGTATTCGTTTGCATTCTCGCTCGGGTCTTTCGCTCAAGAAAGGTTTGATCCTAGCGAACTGTGAAGGTATTGTTGACGTTGATTATCAAGAAGAAGTGTTTGTGCTTTTAACAAACGTTTCCAAGATGCATTCAACAATTCGCAAAGGCGATCGTATCGCTCAAGGCGAGATTGCCTGCAACGAACCATTCCATATTGCTGTTTGTAACACACGTCCAGAAAAACACTCTGAGCGTGCTGGTGGATTTGGCTCAACTGGCGTTTCATCAGAAACTCCTCCGATGGAGGACTGGAAAGTCGACGGACCAACGAATTTTGGCTAAATAGAATTGGATGCCCATTTGGGGTCCATAACTATAAACTTGCTTATTAAAGGAGTTACAAAATGACTAATATCACTACACTCGCATCCACATACGGACTCGATCGTCTTCTTCCGACTGCTCTTGGGTTTGAGAATTCGTTCGCTGCTCTCGATAATGCGGCTCATCTACTTACAGCAACTCAAACTGCATTTCCTCCAGTGAATGTCATCAAGAAAGATGATTACAACTTTATTCTGGAATTGGCAGTTGCTGGCTACAAACAAGATGAGATTGAAATCACTAGTGAGAGAAACTCTCTCAAGGTAACAGGCAAAAAGGCAGAAACAGACGAACGCAACTATCTTGTAAAAGGTATTGCTGGTCGCAAGTTCTCTCGTCAATTTGTTTTGTCTGATACAATTGTGGTTCGTGATGCTGCTCTTGCTGATGGCATTCTTTCCATTGAATTGGAAAATGTCATTCCTGACGAACAGAAGCCTCGTAAGATTGAAATCAAATAACCATTGAGAACTATATTATGATTCGTGATGAACTATCGTGGGATGAATTGTTTATCTTACAGGCTACTCTGATCGCTCAGAAGAGCAAGGATCCGTCGACAAAGGTGGGGTGTGTAATCGTCAATGATGATAACGTCATCTTGTCGACGGGTTTTAATGGCTTTCCTCGTGGCATTGAAGAAGATTGGAAAGATCGTTGGAAGCGTCCAGAAAAGTATCACTGGGTTGAACACGCAGAAAGAAACGCAATCTTCAATGCTGCTCGAGTTGGTGTTTCACTCAACAACTCAAGAGCATATCTAAACTGGGAACCAAAGCCATGCGCTGATTGCACACGCGCATTGATCCAAGCAGGAATCAAGGAAGTCATTGGTCCGAATCGTCCATGGAAAGGAGTCGGTGCTGGAAAGCATTACTCGATCGACCACGCGGAAACCATGCTGCGTGAAGCAGGAGTCCGAATACGCTATTTCGACCTGCCCCCAGAACTAGGGGAACCCCCATTCTAGGACCGCTCTCTCGGCTCTCTCCTCGGTCTCTCGGGGGGCACGTAAGTTATTGATTTTACAAGAAATTCTTCTGTTGTAAATTCGAGTGTTTTATACGATAATTGTTGTATGATACATGAAATTGAAAAAAACCCAGCGGCGTATAGGTTAGCCACAATCACTTCAATTAAAAGTCTAAAATTCGACGCAATGCGCCTCGGATTCGACTGGCCAACAGACCCAGACTACGACAATGCGTCACTCAGTGAATTAGGCGCATTTCAGTCTGAGGTGCTAGAATACATCATGGATAACTGGGACAATTACACAGGTCCGTATCCCACGGAGGATCAGCAGTGAAATTCTACCATTTCATCGATGCGCAAAACGACAAGTTTGGCAATCGCCATACGCTCTGGCACACAGGGAATTACTGTTACGAAATCGAGTGTCGTTCGACAGGCAACAAAATCTCCCTGGAAAATACATCCTTCGAGGAAGCCAAAGAAGCCTTCCGAGAGGTGCTCGTAAGTTATTGATTTTATTCGACTTTTTCCTGTTGTGTTTTACGCTAGGAAATGTTATAATAGTCTTATGAAATGTGAAAACACTGTGAAAATTGGTGACGTCGTCAAGTCTCTTGACTTCGTTGGTCATAATGATTGCTATCGCATTGGCGTGGTTGTCGCCGTTTATAAAAACGGCACTTTTTGCGCTGAGACTGCCAAGCGTGTTTGGCAGGGTAAGGTTGATCTCTCCTTCCCGCGCGAAGAATTCTACGCTCCGCTTCCTGGCAATCATTTCTTTGATGATCTCGCTAATGTTGAGCCTCGCGTGCAGGTGATTGCCTAATGAAAACTCCCTACTATGGAATGTTCACGGACGAAGGCAATGCTGCAGTCCACAATATTGTTACTACAGCACATCTGCTTGATATCTGTTGGATAGAAGTATTGCAGATGTTGGAGAAACTCAGCAAGGTCAAAGGTTTCGAGGAAGCCAGCGACACTGCGGTTCGCGAAGAAGTTTCGTTTGTTCTTTATGAGGAAATGCACAATGCGTCTTGATCGTGGTCACGGTAGTCCGTATGATCGTGGTTCTGCCGACAGTTACTATCAGCGATCGTTTCGTCCGCACTATTTCGTGGGCGACACTTATAAATCTGATGAGATTCAGCAGTCAGAAATGACTCTCGAAGAGTGTCAGGAATATATTCGTGGCTGGCAGGACAATCAAGCCAGTGGTAATTTCAAGGACTGGGGTTGATATGAAAAAGCAAACAGAAACATTGTTGAGTGAAGCGATTGATTTGGTGAATGCTGCTGATCATGTTCTTGCGAACACGATGACGCAGTATGATCTGAGTGCGAAGGATTGTTATAATCTTGCTGAGAAACTTGAGCGTGCGTGTCATATGCTCTTGGTGATTGGTGATCGCAAGACGCAGCAGGATCTGAATACCATTCCGATGGGTGAAGGAGTGCCGTTTTAATATGGGATATTTCAAAGACATTGCGATTGATATCGTTACGATGTATCGCGAAGATGGTATGAAGGAAGCAGAGATTGCGAAGTCTCTTGGTCTTTCGCTGACGCAGGTTCATGATGTTCTTGCTGCTTATGAGAGTGGCGATATGGATTACAGCGAGACTGATGGTGATGTTGTTTCTTATGATGATCTGGTGTTTGATCCAGGTGATGTTGATTACAATGCGGAGCACTACTAATGACTGACATGGCAAGAATTGTTGAATTGAGCCGTCAACTCGAAGAGTTGGGTTGCGCTGTTGTAATCTTTACAGAGGAAGAACTGCGTGGCGTTCGTGCTGATTATGTTCAAGATCGTTTGATCGAACTTGGTTGGGATGTCATTGACACTCTTGCTCATGATATCGAGACAGAACGATTGGCTCCACCGACTGATGAGGATTGGAACTGGGCAATCAAATGAATGATCCACATTTGACATTCATCGTAGGCTTTCTTTTTGGTCTGATTGCAGGTATACTAGTCTGTATTCCTGCAAAACGAAAGGGGAGATACTATTATGATAAGTGAATATCGTCGTTCTATTCTTGCACCAAGGACAAGAGTTCCGTTTGATGCGAGCAATCGCAAACATATGCTTGATTTTGCAAGGTTTGTGAAATATAATAGTTGGAGAGAAGGTTGCTCTTATTTCTTGGAAGATCCATACTCGGATATTCCTACGATGATTCGAGCCAAGATTGCTGATCATACTTTGTCTAAACTTGTGGAGAAAGTCTAATGAGTGAAGGTGATTTTGAAGTGATGCCGAGAGGCACAATGGAAGAGTTGCGTGTGTTGCGCAAGTTTGTAAATGAAATGATTGCACTAACTGCAATTCATGACATGCCTGTGCCTTATGAAATGCGCGCAAAGATTAACGAAGTTAGTCGCTTCTATAACGAACATGTAGAAACTTATCCGCTATGATGATCTATTGCGCTGCGCGTTTCAAACCCAAAAAGAAACGCAAAGCAAAAGGTGAAGTTGCTCGAAAGTATCGGCGCTCGGAAGCAGTTTCTGGTGTGTTGAGTATTCCGAGTCTTTCATATGGACATCGTGTTGGTGCTGGCGATGCGCGAAAACTTGAGTCGCTGAACTCTGATCGTATCTTTACAGAAAAAAGAGAGAGCCTGAAATACACAGGCACTTTGGTGAAGGGTATTGCTACGATGCACAAGTCGAACGCAGTGCCAGTTATCAATGAAGAGCAGATGCAAGATATCTCGAGAATGCGACGCGGATGATCGGTCGTATTCTCTGTTTCTTTGGTCTGCATAAATGGGAAGGATTGTGGCGAGAAAGTCGTTGCAGTTACTATCCCTTTGACATCCTTGTAAACAAAACTTGCAAACGATGCGGGAAAGTGGTTGTCCCGAAACAACCAAGTCGTCCATCTGATGAGGAATAATTTATGAGTATTCGTTCAAAGGCTATTGTTGAAACGCTGAAGTCACTTGCATTTGTGACTGTTGTTGGTGTTGGTTGGTATATTCTTCTTGAGATTCTTGGTCTCCGATTGGGATTGATTCTCATGCTTGTGAGCATGATGGGTTGGTTTGCTTGGTTGATATATGATTATTATGTCAACAAGTTTACTGTCGAAGAAAAGTTCAAACTTTGATCAGTCCCTGTAAAGGGATTTGCAAACTAGACACCCAACGTGAATATTGCGTTGGGTGTTTTCGCACAAAAGAAGAGATAACTGTTTGGACAAAGTTGCCTTTGTCAGAGCAGGAGCGTATAATAGAAGAATGCAGGCAACGTGAATATATACAACGTGATTATCAAAATAATATTTTATAGGTGACTTATGTCAAGAATGATATTTGAATTTGAAGGTGAGATTTCTAGAGGTTCTTTTTATGATCGAAACTCTACAAAGTCTGTTACTATGCAGTTGAATGATGATGATCTGAGCGTTCATGAAATTCTAAATGAGTTTCAAAACTTTCTTTCTGCTGCTGGCTATAAATTTGAAGAAGGTGCAGAGTTGATCATTTCCAGTAAGAATGATGATTGGAATGATTCTTGGAGCACTGGCTCATGGAACGAAGAAGATGAAGTTAGAAGTAACCTTGATCTTGTTGATGCGCAGAAAAATTCAAAGTATAATTTCAGCGATGAAGAAGTCAACGCTGAAGTGATTCGAATTCGCGACAGCACTCCAGGATTGAGCGAGGAAGCATATGAACTTGCCGCATATCACAATCTTGCCAAGAAAGCAGACGAAGGAGTGTAATCATGCCAGCCAAAACAGGAACAAAAGGTTTCGGAAAGGGTCGTGCTAAACTCGGTTCAAAGAAACGACAGGCTCGAAGAAAAAAGAAAAAGTAATTATGAAGATCTCTATCGGTAAATATCCGAAGAAAGGTGAACAGAAAAAGTCTATTCGCATTGATTCATGGGATACATGGAACATGGCGCATACTCTTGCTGACATCATTCATCCGATGCTCAGGCAGTTGCACAAAACCAATCATGGTGCACCATATACCGATGACGAAGATGTGCCTGAGCATCTTCGTTCTACCAACGCAAAACCAAAGAAGAACGAATGGGATACTGACTCCAATCACTTCAAGCGTTGGGACTGGATCATGAAAGAGATGATTTGGGCATTTGGCGAACTTGCCAAAGACCGTGACCCAAATTTCTGTATCAAGAAAGGCAAACACAAGTGGGTCAAGAAGGAAGGTCAAGATTGGAGCGAGATGATAACTCTTGTTGAGCCAGTTTATGATACCGAAAAAGCCAAAGCATACTATGCTCGCAAGAAAAATGCCTTTCGTTTGTTTGGCAAATACTATGAGAATCTTTGGGATTAATTATGCAACCAGAAGTAAAAGTCCACGTTACTAGAAACGGAACTCAATATGCTTTGTTCGCTCAGACAGAAATTATTTCTGATGAGATTCGACGAAACCAATATTGGAACACCTACAACTTAGAAATTGCAGATATAGTTTTAAGCGAAAATAAGGGCAACAGAGTTATTGATGTTGGTTCTGGTCTCGGTGGATTCACTGTGCCGCTCGCAATCAAATACATGAAGAGTCATATCTTCGAGGCATTTGAGCCAGTTCCTGCCATCAATCAGCAATTGAATGCAAATGCGCTGCTGAATAGACTATACAATGTTCGTTGCTATAGATTTGGTGTTGCAGATCGAAATGAGGTCATTGATCATGCCATTTTCGATCTTGCTGCTGTGAATCATGGTGCATTTTCTTTTTTGATCGATAGTTATACAAATAGAAATATTCCAGTTCCAAATGAGATCGATGTTTACGAATTACGAACTCTAGATGATTTTAGATTTGGTAATGTTGCTCTAGTCAAGATCACAGTTTCTGGAATGGAACTGGAAGTGCTTAAAGGTTCAGGAAAGATTATAGAGAATAATCAGACTCCTCCTCTCATGATTGAATGTTGGAATGATGACTGGTATAAAGAAAGAAAAGATGCTATGATTGAAGTTCTTCAGCAATACGGATACAAACAGGTATTGGTTCGAAGAGGATTCATTTATGCTTTCAACGACATCAATTTGTCTAAGAAAGTTGAGCAGAGATTGAGCGAACAAGTTCCTGGCAGCAAGGTGATGTTCAAGTGAAAGTCTCTGTCATCACACCAACCACAGGCAACCCATATCTTGCAGAATGCATTGCATCTGTAAGAGCGCAAACATACCAAAATATCGAGCACATTGTAGTTGTTGATGGTAAAGAACGTTGGAATAAGGCAGACGAAATCTTATTGGCTTCTGAATTCCCAAATGGAATGAATGAACATGTCTGCATTTTACCCTACCCTACAGGCACTAATCGTTACAACGGTCACCGTGTGTATGGTGCTGCTACTTATTTCGCAGATGGCGATTATCATATTTGGTTAGATGATGACAATGTTCTAGAACCAACTCATATAGAAAGTCTCATAAAAATTGTTCAAGAAAAGAAACTCGATTGGGCTTTTTCGTTTAGAAAGATTATAGATAAAGATAGCAATGTAATCTGTTTAGATGATTGTGAGAGTCTTGGTTTATGGCATTCTATTCTCAGTCCACAAGATTTCTTTGTTGACGTCAATTGTTATTTTGTCAAGAAAGAAGTGGCAGTTGGCATGAGTCCAGTTTGGTATCGCAAATTTCGCGAGCCAGGTCAGATGGAAATCGATCGAGCCATTGCATCAATACTAATGGGAAAACAAAACAATCTAAAGTATGATTGCACTCGCGACTATACAGTGAAATATCGAGTTGGTAATACAGGACTCTCCGTACAGGGAGAGTTTTTCCTTCGTGGAAACCAAGCGATGTTGCAATTGCATAATAACAAATTACCATGGAAAAATCATGGCTAAAACAATAAGCGATAAAATCCATGGAATTGGAACTGACATCTTTCAAGATCTAGATGTTCTAGAGAAAGATACTCAGGGATGGTCGAGCACAGGAGAGAGTTTCAGCGAAGCAATCAAAAAACTCAAACCTAAAACAATCATTGAAGTGGGAACTTGGAAAGGTGCCTCTGCCATAAACATGGCAAAACTTACTTTGGCTGAGGGTGTTCGAGATGTTGAACTTGAAGTTATTTGCGTTGACACATTTCTCGGTTCATATGAACACTATTGCACTATGGGAACATTTGATCTTCTAGAAACTAGAAAAAATGGTCGTCCAAAAATCTATGATCAATTCTTATCAAACATTGTTCATGAGAAACTACAAGATGTGATCACGCCATTTCCAGTCGACTCTGGTAATGGTGCTCTTGCGTTGAAGCATTGGGGTGTGCAAGCCGATTTGATTTATATTGATGCTGCTCATGACTACGAATATGTAAAGATCGATTTGTTTCGATATTCAGAAGTTTTGAGAGAGGGTGGATATATGATCATTGACGATTGGCACCACAACCCAATCAAGGTTGCTGCAAAAGAAGTATTTGGTGATAAGGTTGTAGACTTTCATGGGAAGGCTGCATGGATCAAGTAAAAAAATATGTTGAGAGAGTTGAGTCTGCTCTCAAATGCGCTAATGATAATCAGACAAAGTTGACAGAAAAGCAAATCAGTGAAGTCAAAGGATTATCTGGAAAAAAGATTCGAATTCTTCTAAATGAACTTGTGAAAGATGATACCAACTATCTAGAGGTTGGCACATTTACAGGCTCTACATTTATCAATGCAATGTATGGCAACAAGCCAAAATCTGCATTCGTAGTTGATTCATTCTCGGCAAAAGATAGTTGGGAAATGGATATGAAAGTGGACGTTGAGTATTCTGGAATCAATGTCAAGAATGGACTATTTCTATATTTTCTAGACAACTGCGAAGATAATGGCATCACAAACTTTACCTGCATACAAGGCGACTGTTTCGATCTTCTTCCGCCAGACAAGTTCGACATTCGTGATATCAACACGTATCTGTTCGATGCAGGACATACAAAAGAAGATCACACTCAAGCAATCACATACTATGTGAATTCTTTATCAGATGTATTCATTTATATTGTCGATGATTGGAATACAGAAGCGGTCCGCGAAGGAACTCGATTGGGATTTGAATCGGCATATGTCAAAGTTCATAAAGAATGGGAAATATTCGGCAACACTCAAAAAGTAAATGATGAAATTCACTATGATCCAGATTGGTGGAATGGCTATTATATTGCTGTCTGCGAAAAGCCATATGGATTTGTATATCCTGAAGAAGAAATTGATATCAAGCCTTTGTGGATAACAATTTCAGGAACTATTGGAGAAACATAATGAACCCATGTATCGCATCTATATTCATGAACAATATTGATCAAAAACTTGTTGCTCTACAGAAACAAGTTGTTGAGAAATATAATGTATCAAAGATTCCACACTATCATGTATACACAGAGGCACCTCCTGGCTATACAATGGATAAACTTGTTGATATGCTCGAACAAAAAGGGCATGATGCAATTATGTTCTTGGACATTGATTGTTTGCCTCTGGAAAATAATGCACTCAATTACTTTTTCGAAAGAGCATATATGGGGAAGGTGATTGGCTCTGCACAGCGAAGCAATCATATACAGAATGATCAACATGTTTTCTGCGCACCACATAACGTAACATTCACTGTTGAAATGTATCGTAAACTTGGCAATCCTTCGTTTATGCCAAACTATCGTGGTGATGTTGCAGAAGAATTGACTTTTAGAGCCAGAGAGAGTAATATACCTATTGAGATCTTGATGCCGCTGCGTTATGATGCACCGCCAATTCGTATGGATTGGGAACCAAAGGATGCACCACCATACTGGGATCTTGCTGATGGTATGCCGAAGTATGGCATCGGCACAACATTTGGTCTTACAAATAGAGATGGTACAACAATGGATTTGTTCTGGCATATGTACCAAAGTTTTCATCCAGGACAAAACGAAAGATTTACAAAGAAGTGTGAGGAATTACTCAATGGCTAATCGTAGTGACTTTTTTAGTGCAAAACTTCCACGCAGCATCAAGCGCATGCTTACAATGGGTCAAGTTTATAACTTTACTGGTGATCAACATGCACGTGGTGATCTTCGTCGATCAATGATAAATGCTCACGCCAATCATGTTGGCTTCAAGATGAAGCGACATAATACTGAAAATCGTGATGCAGGTGATAGTGAATAATGCACTCTCTCAGAGAACTAAATGACTTTATGGTCTCTAAAGAAATAGAGATCAAAGAGTTTGGTGGTTGGTATATCAAAGTTGGCAAAGATACTTGGACAATGGCACATGATGTTTTTTATCGAAACGGATTGCCGCAAAGTCTGAGAGAAAAAGATTTATTTGATAATTACAAAAGGAAGAAACAAAATGTCGAACATCAAAGCACTGAAACTCGTAAGTGGCGAGGAATTAGTAGTAGAAATTACAAATGAAGAAGGGGATCTAATCACCTTCAAGAATCCTGTTGCTTGCGTAATGCAACGTCGACAGGATGGTCCTGCTCTTGGATTTATGCCTTGGATGCAAGCCGCTGATGGTCCTTTCACAATCAGTCGTGACAAGATTATTACTGCTGGTGATGTTGCCGAGGAAGTGAAAAACGGGTATAATCAGATCTTCGGTGCAGGAATTGTCGTTCCTCCCAAGGATTTGATTTTGGGGTAATATGTCCGATTTTTATACTAACATCTGCGTCTCTGGAAAGTTTATTCTCTTCAGAGGCGTAGAGAATGATAGAAGGGTCAGACGGAAGGTTGAATTCCGTCCGACCTTTTTTCTTTCCAGCCAAGAAAAGTCTGAGTATACAACTCTTGCTGGTGAGTATGTGAAACCAATTCAGCCAGGAACAATTCCTGAGTGTCGTGAATTCTTAGAGAGGTACGAAAGTGTCGACAATTTTCCTGTTTTTGGGAATAATCGCTATGAGTATGCTTATATTGCTGATGAGTATCCTGACGATATTCTTTGGGATGTCAGTAAAATACTTATTGCCTATCTTGATATCGAAGTTGGATCCGAAAACGGATTTCCAGAACCAAGAGATGCAAACGAATCAATCACAGCAATCTCTATCAAAGTCAAGGGTAATTATTTTGTGTTTGGTTGCGGCGATTATAACAAGCATCGTGACGACGTGCACTATGCAAAGTGTCGCGATGAGTCCGACCTTATACGAAGATTCCTCGACTTATGGACAAGATGGCATCCAGATGTAGTCACTGGTTGGAACGTCGAGCAATTCGATATTCCATATCTTACGAATCGTATCACCAAACTCTTTGGTGAAGATGAAGCCAAGAAACTTTCTCCTTGGAATCGTATCAGCAAACGCGATACTGTGATGATGAATCGTCCTGTGCAGTTCTATGATATTTCTGGAATTGCAATTCTTGATTACATTCAACTCTATCGCAAGTTTACTTATTCACAGCAAGAGTCGTACAGACTAGACAATATTGCTCACGTTGAGTTGGGTGAAAAGAAATTAGATTACTCTGAATTCGAAACGCTGCACCAACTCTACAAGCACGACTATCAAAAATTCATTGAGTATAACATCAAGGATGTCGAGTTGGTCGAGAAACTCGAAGACAAGATGAAGTTGATTGAGTTGGCGTTGACTCTTGCTTATGACAACAAAGTAAACTACGATGATGTGTTCACGCAGGTTCGTATGTGGGACGCGATTGTCTACAATTACTTGTTGAAGAAAAAGATTGTCATCCCTCAAATGAAGAAGGGATCAAAGAGTTCGCAGTATGAAGGTGCTTATGTTAAGGATCCAATCCTTGGCATGCACGAATGGGTTGCGTCATTTGACTTGAACAGTCTGTATCCGCACTTGATCATGCAGTATAACATTTCGATGGAGACTTTGATTGAACCAACGAAGTATACTGATAACATGCGTGGCTTTATTCAGAACTGTAATGCTAACGTTGAAAATCTACTCAATCAAGAAGTTGACACTGCAATTCTAAAAGATCTTGGTGTAACTGTAACACCAAATGGTCAGCTGTTTCATGTGAACAAGGGTCAAGGTGTTCTGCCTGAGATTATGGATAGCATGTACAAAGACCGCACACGCTATAAGAAGTTGGCAATTGAAGCCAAGAAGAAAATCGAAACTGTTCTTGAAGATAAGAATCAAGTGCAGTATCTCGAGAAACAAGTCGCGCGATATAATAATCTTCAGTTGGCAAAGAAAGTTACTCTGAACTCTGCTTACGGTGCACTTGGCAATCAATACTTCCGCTTCTTTGATATTCGTATCGCCGAGGGCATTACTACAGCAGGTCAGTTGTCTATTCGTTGGATTGAAAAGAAGATCAACGAGTATATGAACAAACTTCTCAAGACTCAAGATGAAGATTATGTGATTGCTTCGGATACCGATTCGATCTATCTGAATATGGGTCCATTGGTCAAGAAGTTGTATCCGAATGTTGATGACACTAAAAAAGTTATCAAGTTTATGGATAAGGTTTGCGATGATAAGATTCAACCGTTCATTGATGCATCGTATGAAGAACTGAAAGAATATGTCAATGCGTATCAGCAGCGCATGGAAATGAAGCGTGAGTCTCTTGCAGACAAAGCAATCTGGACTGCGAAGAAACGATATATTCTCAACGTGTATAACAGCGAAGGTGTGGCGTATGCCAAACCTAAACTCAAGATCATGGGTCTTGAGGCTGTCAAATCTTCTACACCGTCTGCTTGTCGCACGAAGATTAAAGAAGCAATCAATATTATCATGACCCAAACTCAAGATGATTTGCATAAGTTCATTGATAAGTTTCGTGTAGAGTTCAGAAAATTGCCTGTTGAAGATATCTCATTCCCAAGATCGGTAAATGGTCTTGGTGAGTATGGTGATTCTGCAAGTATCTTCAAGAAGGGTACACCAATTCATGTCAAGGGTGCTCTCGTTTACAATCACTTCTTGCGTGAACTGAATCTCACAAAACGATACCAGCAAATTCAAGAGGGTGAGAAGATCAAGTTTGTTTATCTCAAGCAACCAAATATCTTCAACAACAACACTCTTGCATTTTTGTCTGGTTTACCAAAGCAACTGGGTGCTGAGCAATATATTGATTATGACTTACAATTTGATAAGTCATTTCTTGAGCCTCTTGATATCATTTTATCTGCTATTGATTGGCAAAGTGAAAAGGTTGATTCACTAGATTGCTTTTTTGAATAAAATGTTTTATAATAGATTAGTCCCCAAACGGAGAAATACACATGAGTTTGCTTGAAAAACTAAAGAAGAATACGACAATCAAAGACACTGCGATTCTTGCCAAGTCTAAGTTCTTTGCTGCAAAGGATATGATTCAGACCAGCATTCCTGTAGTGAATGTTGCGTTCTCTGGTGATCTTGATGGAGGCTTCACTCCTGGTCTCACGATGTGGGCTGGTCCGAGTAAGCACTTCAAGACTGCATTCAGTCTCTTGATGGCAAAGGCATATCAAGACAAGTATCCTGACTCAGTTGTTCTGTTCTACGACTCTGAGTTCGGCACTCCACAAAACTATTTCACTTCGTTTGGTATTGATACCGATCGCGTTGTTCATACTCCGATTACGGACGTTGAGCAGTTGAAGTTTGATATTATGCAGCAGTTGAGTAACATCGAGCGCGGCGAGCGCGTGATGATTGTTATCGACTCTATCGGGAACTTGGCTTCGAAGAAAGAAGTTGAGGATGCGATGGATGGCAAGTCAGTCGCTGACATGAGTCGTGCAAAGCAAATTAAATCCCTGTTCCGTATGGTGACACCACACCTTACACTAAAGGACATTCCTATGGTCGTAGTAAATCACACCTACAAGGAAATAGGTTTGTATCCCAAGGATATTGTTGGTGGCGGAACAGGTTCTTATTACTCGGCTGATAACATTTACATCCTTGGTCGTCAGCAAGAAAAAGAAGGCACTGATCTAATTGGTTATAACTTTATTATCAATGTAGAAAAATCTCGTTATGTTCGTGAGAAAGCCAAGATTCCAGTCACTGTTCGTTTCGATGGTGGCATTTCTAAGTACAGTGGTCTTCTTGACATGGCACTTGAGTCTGGTCATGTTACGAAGCCAAATGTAGGTTGGTATGCCAAAGTGAATACTGCAACTGGTGAAGTTGATAGTAAGAAGTGGCGTTTGGCTGATACTGAGTGCGCAGAGTTCTGGGATCCTATTCTTGCTGATGAAAAATTCAAAGAGTGGGTCTGTAGTAACTACCAGTTCAGTGCAGCAGTGGCTGGCAATTTGATTGATGAGGTTGTAGACGATGGTCATGAATAAAATTCAAGATCTTATTGCCAAATGTGAGTTTTGGTATGCTCGAAAGTTCATCACACTCGAAAAACATTATACGTTCTTTTTAGATTTAAATGGTCCACCTGGATCATTTGCGGTTAAATTATTAGGAAAGTATGATGGTGTAATTGTTGAGTACACTAATGTTACAGTTGGTGAAAATGGATTGTTGACTTTTGATTTTGATATTATATCGAATGTTAATAATTGTGATGTGAAGTCAAGAAGTTTTATTCGCTTTACTCAAAACGTAATGCGTAGTATGATTTATAATGCTATAAAAAATCTAGAGAAGGATTTTAATGAAAACGGAAAACTTGATCTTGTCGAATCTGATTCGGAACGAGACTTATATGAGGAAGTCTCTGCCATTTCTGAAGAAGGAGTATCTGACCGAAAGCCACGAAAGAAAACTATTCGAGCAAATAAAGGAGTTCATCCTAAAGTATAACAGTCTTCCACCGATTGCGGCTCTTGAAATTTCTCTCAAAGAGTCTACGAAACTCACTGAAGTTGAGTTAAATAAGTCTCTTGACCTACTCAAGGAAGTATCAAGTGACAAGTCAGAACAAAAACTCGAATGGCTTCTTGACACTACAGAAAAGTTTTGCCAAGAAAAGGCAATCTATAATGCTATCATGGATAGTATTCAGATCCTTGATGGCAAAGATGAAGCGAGGGGCAAAGGAAGCATTCCTGCTCTTTTGTCTGATGCTTTGGGGGTTAGTTTCGATCCTTCTATTGGTCACGACTTTTTGGATAATTACGCTGATCGGTATGATTTCTATCATCGTATCGAGAAACGAATCCCCTTCGATCTTGAATACTTCAACAAAATTACTAAAGGAGGACTGCCGCAAAAGACCCTTAATATTGCTCTCGCAGGTACTGGCGTCGGCAAGTCTCTTTTTATGTGCCATGTGGCTGCTAGTTGCTTGGTTCAGAACTACAACGTTCTATACATTACTCTAGAAATGGCTGAAGAGAAGATCGCCGAGAGAATCGATGCGAATCTTCTGAATGTCTCTCTTGACGATCTCATGAACATGCCGAAAGATATGTATGAGAAGCGCATGGGTAAACTCAAGGAGAAGGTAAAGGGTAAGTTGATCATCAAAGAGTATCCAACTGCATCGGCGAATCCTGCTCACTTCCGCGCATTGATCAATGATCTTGCGTTGAAGAAAAACTTTCGTCCAGATATTATTTTCATCGACTATCTAAATATCTGTGCGTCGGCGAGAATCAAAGCAGGTGCGAATGTTAACTCCTACACCTATATCAAAGCGATTGCGGAAGAACTTCGTGGTCTTGCAGTGGAGAATAATGTTCCGATTGTTTCGGCAACTCAGACGACTCGATCTGGCTTTAGCAACTCGGATCCTGGGCTAGAAGATACTTCAGAATCGTTTGGTTTGCCAGCCACTGCTGACTTTATGTTTGCACTGGTAAGCACTGAAGAACTGCAACAGTTAAATCAGATCCTTGTGAAGCAGTTGAAGAATCGTTATAATGATCCGAATCTTCATAAGAGATTCACAGTTGGTATTGATCGAGCCAAGATGAAGTTGTATGATCTTGAGCAGAAAGCCCAAGATGCTGTGATGCAAGAAGCAGAATCAAAGCCAGTCTTTGATCGTGGTCGTAGTACAGACAAGTTCAAGAATCTGAAGGTGTAATGAAACTACAGAAGATTGAGAAGAAGGTTTATGCTCTTGCCGAAAATTGGGTCGGCGAGAAACATGTACCAACTATGATTCGTCAATTGAACAAAGCATTCAAACCTTTCATTGTTTGCTTTTCCTCTGGAAGATTTGAAGACGATTACTATCCTGATCACAATGTAATTGTGAACGGACATTACTGTAATCGAATTTCTGATATTATCCCAGAACACATATACATTCAATTGAATTTCCCAAAGGATGTTCAGAAAGTATCCATAACTGAGAAGGGTGCTAAGAATTTGGCTGTAAAGGTTATTCGTGCAATTCACCATGAATACCGTCATAAACATCAGCAGAAACAGCGCCCATTTCTTTTGCAAAAAGAATACAAACCAAAACCTAAACAGAATAAAATGAAGGCTATGTATTATGGAAATCCTGATGAGTTAGATGCTCATGCATATGAAACTCAGGCTGAGAAGTTCGATATAAATAAATTGCGTTCGGCTCATAAGATTGGCTGGAGAGAGTGTGAAGCCATCTTTATGTATCGAAAAACGTTTCGGACTCAAGACCCAAAGGTCTGGCAAAAGTTTCTCAAAAAGGTTTATAAGAATGCTTCAGCCTAAAGATATTCTTTCAAGTTATCCAAAGAAAGATGTTCCAATATTATGTTTACCTTCTCACCCAAATGTTAAATTTTGGATAATTCCAATCAGGGATTATGCTGACCTATTAGAAAAACAAGTTAAGAAATCATTTGCAAACACTCCAGCAAAAATGAAATATCTGAATATGTTGGTGGGTTATGCTTCTGGTGAAAAAGGAATTAAGGCAGATTCTCTTCAATCAGCATTGAAAGATAGTAAATTCTCTCCTTCTGAGGTTGCAAAAGATTTTGGAGAACTTCTTGCCCCATTCTATGGATTAAGATATCTCGATAAATTCATGTCTAAAAATGGCGTGAAGGTTCAGAAAGGAACAATACGTCATGCTTATGGCGAACCTGGTAAAAAGTTGAATTCAATTTGTTTCCCAGATGCACAAAATTATCCTATATTTGACTTCTTTGTTCAAAACGGATATTATTTTGGGTTTAGCGTAAAGGCAATGACAGGTGGATCCAATACATTATCACCAACTTATATTGCACAAAGAGTTAATAAGTTAAAAGATTCTGCTCAAAAACAATTAAAAAAAGATTATCCAATTGAGTTTACAGTATTAAGTGTTCTAGCGGAACAAAAAACTTTTGCTGGTCCAGTAGTAGCATTTGGTAAAATTTTAGATATAAAAGGAAATCATTTCCCAGCAATATCTGAAATCAGAGAAATCTTTAAAAAAACAAATTTCGAAAAAGATTCTGAGATTATCGAGAAAAATAAAGAGAAACCTTTATCTGCTTTAAAGTTGAGCGATCGAACTGCATACAATAAATTTATGAACAAGTTTATCATCGATGCCACAAAACAAGATGATAAAGAAAAATATAAGTCGGGAAAGAAAGAATATACTCCAGAAAATCTGGTATATGCGTTTATTAAGTATTTGGCTATGATAGATTATGATCTTCAGCCAATGCTAAGAGAACTATTCCCAGATTTAAACATCATTAAAGTTGATATAGATAATAAGGGTGTGCCGAACTTTAAAATGGTGACTATTATCGAAGCAAAAGATACCATTTTACAAGAATCGTTTGATTTGAGAAGTAAAGCGGCATTCAATAGAGTTAATGATAAACTAGGAATTCAATTATAATTGAGGCTTTATGACGACATTTGTGACTGGTGGTTTGGGATTTATTGGATCTAATTTTGTCCATGCTCACCTAAAAAAGCATCCTTCTGATACAGTTGTTATTATTGACAACTACTCGTACGCAGCAGATTCGAACAATATTCTTGGTCTTCATGAGGACTATCGTGTCATCGTGAAGCGTTGTGACATTCGCAATCTCCCTTTACTGGATCAAATTTATCACGATTATGAGCCAGACATTACCTTTCATTTTGCGGCTGAGTCTCATGTTGATAATTCTATTGCTGGTGATGACATTTTCCTCAGCACCAATATTGATGGCACTCACAACATTCTAAAATGTATTCGTAAGTTTGGTGGCAAACTCGTACATATCTCTACCGATGAAGTCTATGGATCACTCTCTCATGACGATCCACCATTCACCGAAAAGACTCCATACGATCCTCGCAATCCGTATTCTGCATCAAAGGCAGCAAGCGATCATTTAGTTCGCGCATATGTGAATACACATAAGATTGATGCAGTTGTGACTAATTGCTCAAATAACTACGGTCCGCGACAGCACAAAGAAAAGTTTATCCCAACAGTAATTCGTCATATCAAGAACAATACACCAATTCCTGTTTATGGTACAGGTCAAAATGTTCGTGACTGGATCTTTGTCGACGATCATTGCGAGGCATTGCTCACGATCGGTGCAAACTTTAAGTCTGGTGAGCGTTATAATATCGGCGGTGGAGTTGAGATGAGCAACCTTCAAATGGTTACACTGATTCTCGATCTAATGGGCAAACCAGTTCACATGTATCAGAACTGGATTAATTTTGTACCTGATCGTAAAGGTCACGATTTTAGGTACTCGATGGATGCGACTAAAATTGCACACGACTTGGGTTGGCAAGCGAAAACGAATATTAATGATGGCTTAATTAAAACTTTGGAGTGGTATAATGCGTAAAGGAATTATTTTATCTGGTGGACTAGGCTCACGTCTATACCCATGCACAAAGGCGATATCTAAGCAGTTACTTCCTGTCTACGACAAACCATTGGTCTACTATCCAATCTCAACATTGATGATGGCGGGCATTCGAGATATTCTGATCATCACGTCACCCATTGATCGTGCACCATTTGAGAATCTAATTGGAAATGGTTCTCAGTGGGGATTGAGCATTTCTTATGCTACTCAATTGGAGCCAAAGGGTATCGCCGAATGTTTTCGTATTGCTGAGAAATGGATCGGTGAAGATGATGTCACGCTTATTCTTGGCGACAATATCTTCTATGGCAATGAACTTATCAATCGTTTCAATCGCGCAGCAAACAACCACAAGGGTTCTACCTTATTTGCATATCATGTTGCTGATCCAGAGAGATTTGGTGTGATTGAACAAGACTCAAGTGGCAATCCAGTTAAGATTATTGAAAAACCAAAAGTTGCACCAAGCAATTATGCAGTCACTGGGCTTTACTTTTATGACAATAAAGTAGTAGACTATGCATGGCAGATTCAGCCTTCTGCAAGAGGAGAGTTAGAGATCACTGATATTAATAATCTTTACATGGAAAACCATGATTGTACAATTGAATATCTAAATCGTGGTATTGCATGGATTGATACTGGCACATTCGAATCTCTATCTGAGGCGTCAACTTTTGTTGGCTCAGTACAAAGAAGAACAGGCATGATGATTGCTTGCCCCGAAGAAATAGCGTATAATAATGCTTGGATCACAGAACACGAAGTTCGTCGTGCTGCTGAGAAGTACAGCAAGTCTGATTATGGTAAATATCTTGGTCAAATTTTGAGGATGAAATAATGAGTGACGTAAAACAAATGATTGAAGAATTGGTTGCCACTGTTGGCACACCGAAGTATGCTTACAATTGCAAAGAGTTTACTCCTGGCAAAGATACAGTCTTTTATTCTGGTCCATATTGGGACGAGAAAGAAGTCATTGCTGGCGTCACTGCATTCCTCACAGGCAAGTGGCTCGTCTCTGGTGAGCAGGTTGCAAAGTTTCAGTGGGCATTCGGTCACAAGTTTAATGTGAAGCATTGTCACATGGTGAACTCTGGGTCATCAGCCAACTTGACTATGGTTGCTGCTCTTAAGAAGCACTTGGGTTGGAAGGATGGTGATCAAGTTATCGTATCACCCGTTGGATTCCCAACAACGATTGCTCCGTTGGTTCAGAATGGTCTTGCTCCAGTCTTTGTTGACATTGAAATGAAAACGCTCAACTTTGATCTTGATCAAGTTGAAAAGTGGATCACTGATAAGACCGTCGCTATTTTCGTTTCACCCGTTCTCGGCAATCCGCCACATATGGATCGCATCAAAGATATGTGCGAGCGACACGGCATTCGTTTGATTGGCGATAACTGCGATTCATTGGGCACAAAGTGGGATGGTAAACTTCTAACGGATTATTACTATGCGTGGACAACTTCTTTCTATCCTGCTCACCACATTTCGACAGGCGAAGGCGGGATGGTTTGCTCAAACGACGAGCAACTCATCAACACTGCTCGCAGCATTAGCTGGTGGGGTCGTGATTGTCGTTGCGTTGGTGCTGCTAACCTATTGGCTTGTGGAACATGTGGTAATCGCTTTGATAAATGGCTTGAAGGATATAATGGAATAATCGATCACAAGTATCTCTTCACGAACATGGGATATAATCTCAAACCACTTGATCTTCAAGGTGCGATTGGTATTGAGCAGTTGAAAAAGATTGATGAAATTGACGTCAAGCGTCGTGTGAACTTTGCGCGCATCAAGCATCTCTTTGAAAAGTATATCCCTGGTGTTCGTGTTGCTGAGAATCTTCTCTTGGCTGATCCGTCATGGTTCGGTGTTCCGTTGATCACTGATACACCTGAACTGAAGGAAAAACTACAAGCCTTCTGTGAAGAGAATAAAATTCAAACTCGCAATTACTTCGCTGGAAATATTCTATTGCATCCTGGCTACAAGCATCTTGATGATGCTACCAAGTATCCAAACGCAAACAAGGCATTGAGCAATGTGTTCTTCGTCGGATGCCCACCGCACTACGGTGAAGAAGTGTTTGCCTATTATGAGAGTGTAATGCAAAAATGGGTATGCTAAATGTTTTCGGAGGAAACGGATTCGTCGGATCGCAATTCTGCAATACAACGAAAAATGGGTATATCAAAAATTATCGAGAAAATATCGGAGTATTTTCTCCCGACGTTGTTTACTTTATTAGTACTGTTGACAATTATAACGTACACGTCGATCCTAATTTGGATATTGACACTAATCTAACGATTTTGATGAGAGTTCTGAACAATTATCGATTCTATATAGAGACGAACAAGAAAGATGGATGTTTCAACTTCATCAGTTCTTGGTTTGTCTATGGACAGGACTCGGGTTTCGGAGAGGGTGCACGTGGCATTCCTGAAACAGATCCTTGTGATCCAAAGGGTTTTTATTCGATAACAAAACGATGCGCTGAGCAGTTGCTTATGTCTTATTGCGAGACATTCAATTTGAATTACCGCATTCTGAGATTAGCCAATGTCCTTGGTCCGAAAGATAAAAAAGTTTCTGCGAAGAAGAACGCAGTCCAATATCTATTGGGCGAACTCGCTGCAAACAAACGAGTCGACCTCTATGATAGTGGTTATTTTTATCGTGACTATATTGATGTTAGGGATTGCGCTCGAGCAATCGATTTGGTCGTCAACAAGGGCGAACTCAACTCAATCTACAACATCGGAAACGGAAAGGGAATAATCTTTCGTGATATTATTCGTTATGCTCGAGATGCAATGGACTCTGGCTCAGAGATTCGTACGATTGAACAGAAAGAGTTTCATAAGAAGGTTCAATCTTCTCGCTCTTTCTTTATGGATAATACCAAGTTAAAAGAGTTGGGATATCGTTCAGAGCATACGATCAACGAAACGATTGATACGATCATTCAAGATATCTTAATTAATCAAATTAACTAAATATACTTGTAATCCCACAGTGTGGAGAGAGTATGTTTGGCTTCAAGCAGTATATTCCTTTATTATCAGAACAGAAAAAACCAGTTCGCGGAATACTACACCTCCCACATCCTTCTGAAGCCGCTTTTAACACTCGTAAAGGCGCAGTCGGATCCACTCTCTCCAAGATTCAAGGTGTTATCAGTGGTCGCACTCCGATCACTCGAAAGATCGACGATCGCATGTCCTTCCAGACTATTCGCACTCCAGAAGGTAAAGTCGGTGTGAAATATAAAGGTACTGGCGCGACCTATAATTTCTCAGCCGAAGATATTAAAAAGCAACACAGCGAAAAGCCATACATCGCTGGACCACTAATGAATATTCTCAAGCACGTTCATAAAGTGCTTCCAAAGGGTCCAGGCGAGTATCAAGGTGGTTATCTCAGTTCTCTTGAAGATCGCACCGAAGAAGATGGTAAAATCGGTCATAAGCCAAATACGATTCGCTATTCTGTAGATAAAAATTCTCCAGAAGGAAAGAAACTTGCAAAGGCTCCGTTGAGTATTGCATTGCACTCACGCATTGCTGAAGATGGCAGCACAACTCCAATCGGTGAAGGTGAGTTACAAGAACATCCAGATGTCCATCTGATGAGTCATCTTGTTTCTAGCGAAGAAAGAAAACTATCTCCAGACGCAAAAAGAAAAGCACTTGAGCATATTGCTGCAGCCAAGAAACTTGGGCAAAAGCATTCTCATGATCACCATGAAGGTCATGATGAAACTCTATTGCGTTATGCAAACTCAACCATTGATACTGGTGAAAAGCCAAACGCAAAGGGCTATATCAAATTCCTAGAAAAGCACCATCAGAAAAGAATAGATTCTGTAAAAACAGAAAAGGCTAAAAACCAAAAAGCAGAAGAAAGAAAAGCCTCGATCAATCATGTAAATGATAACCTAGATAAATTCGATAAGACATTTGATATGCATCATCATATTCAACAAGCAACATATGCTGTTGCTGATGCATTATCCAAAACAGCCAGTGGTGGTTACTCTCACAAAATCGATGGAGAAGAAGCTGCTGGTGAAGGATTCGTTTCGGGTGGAATGAAGTTTGTTCCAAGAAAATTCACTGAAGCAAATCGTAAACGTTCAGCAGCACTGAAAGCGCAAAAGAGTCTAATATGAGTAAAGCAACATTTACCTTTGGAAGATTCAACCCACCAACAGAAGTGGGTCATGGTAAATTGGTGAGCGCAGTTCAATCACATGCAGAAAAAACTGGCGGTCGTCATTACATCTTCCCATCACACTCTCAAGATTCCAAGAAAAATCCATTGACTCATGGTGACAAAGTTGGCGCAATGAATCGCATGTTTCCAAACGCAAATGTTGTTTCCTCTGGTAAAGTGCGCACAGCAATTGATGCGATGAAGCATTTAGAGAAACAAGGACACAAAGAAGTTACAATGGTTGTTGGTTCTGATCGCGTTGATAACTTCCATTCTCTACTCAATAAATATAGAACTAAAGAATTTCCAGGAATCAAAAAAGTGAACGTTGTATCAGCAGGTCATCGAGATCCAGACGCAGAAGGTGCTGAAGGTATGTCTGCTTCTAAACTTCGTGGATTAGTTGCTGCTGGCAAGAAAAACGAATTTGTTTCACACTATAGCGATCCAAAATTGGGCGCACATATACATGATAAGGTAAAAGCAGGTATGCAAATGGAATCAACAAACCCAGTCGGCATTTTTCTACTTGGTGGTCCAGGAAGCGGAAAGGATTATCTTCTCAAGAATATCTTTTCTCGTTTCGACCTAACTGAGGTTCAAGCCGATCAAATTCTCAATGGTGCTGCTGCAGAACTATTCGAATCAAATAAAAATATCGTCATCAATGGCGCTAATGATGCTGAGAAGATCGAACTAGTACAGAATATGCTCGAAGGCTACACCTTTGATTTTGTTCATGTATCTGTTACAAATAAAGTTTCTCGTTTGCGCAATGAACAGCGTGAACAACCAATTACTGAATCAAAGCGTATTGACAAATATCTAAAAGCTGAGCAATTAGCAAAAGATGTTGAAGCATTTATTTTCAATAACTCAATCAATCTCAACGAATCATCAGAGATGGAAAGATTGTTTTTCGGTTCTCAAATCGAAAAACTTCTAGAAAGAGTTGTTGAACTCGGACTTCACATTGAAGAAACTCCAGCACCAAAATCGTTTTCAATTCTTCGCGAAAAGAAGTTTCCTACAGTTGCAAAAGATAAGGCATCAGGATTACCTAAGAAATATGTTCGTGGATTGAGTGCCTCAACAGCGAAAGCAAGAGCAGCTCATTGGAAAGAAAAATCAAAGTTATCTGACAGTGATCCGCGTGCATATGAGCCAGCTCCTGGCGATGCAACTGCAAAAACGAAACCAAGCAAGCATACTCTCGCTGTTCGTAAGATGATGGATGAGGCTGAGCAACAAAAGGTTCGCCGCATTGCTCGTAGTGGCAACATCACTGCAGTGATGGACAAGCGTAAAGATACTGGGCGTGTCAACGAAGGTGCTTCTGATTCTTCTATCTCAGCAAAAGCGGAGAAGTCTGGTATCTCTGTCGGCACACTCCGTAAAGTTTATAATCGCGGAGTTGCTGCTTGGAATTCAGGACATCGTCCAGGAACAACACCACAACAGTGGGGTCATGCTCGTGTGAATTCTTATATCAACAAAGGTAAGACATATCATACAGCAGATAAAGATCTGCGTGAAGATGTAGAAGATCTAGATGCGCTATTTGAGATGCAATTGGTGGGTACAGACGAATATCGTAAGCATGCCATTGCTATGACGCCAGGACAGGGAGAAGTTGAAGATGCTTACAAATCTAAAAAGAATGCTATTCCAGAAGAAACCGATTGTGGATGCGAAAGCGATTGCGGCTGCGACGATAGCAATCAAAATGAATCGACTGGAGGAAGAGGTGAGCGAAGTGTTCCAAAGAGTTTTAGAGACCTCAGAACAGAAGCCAAAAAAGAAAAAGAAGAAGACACTCAAGTAACTGCAGTGTTTGATCCAAAATTAGGTGACTCTAAAAAGAAAGCATCAAATATCAAAACTCCACCAAGAAATATTGATTCAACAATGCAGGGACTTCCTGTTGCTTCTCGCTTCAATGCATATGAAGAAAAGAAGCCAGAGGATAAGTTTATGCCAACTCCTCGTCAGGTTCCAGCACCTCCAGGCGGTCATGCTGTTCCAAAAGGATATAAGCGAGTCAAAGACCATATCGCTGGTTGGAAACTTGTCAAAGAAGAAGATGCTCCAGAACTAACTCTTGAAGAGGCAGTTCAGTATCACCTCGAGAATAATATTTCGATCACAGAAAACGTTTTTCGTCCAGCATCTGAAATGTTCTTTGAAATGATCAAAGAAGCCAAGCGTCTTTATAAAGAAGGAAAGTATACTCCTAAAGACGAATGGGAAAAAGACATGCTTCAAACAGATATTGGCGAAATCGCAGAGTTCGAGGGTCAAGCAGTCGTTCTTGATTATCCAATCGAAGAGGGTCTTGAGGAGTGCTGGACTGGTTACACTCAGAAGGGAATGAAAAAGAAAGGTGATAAGATGGTCCCTAACTGCGTTCCGATGAGTGAAGCAGAAGATCCAACTGGTGGTAAGGGTATCGGCAAACCATTTCGCTCTGGTGGTGGTGGCGCTGTATATGTTCGTGTTGGAGACGGCATTCGCAAGATCAATTTTAGCCAATCTGGAATGACAAAGAAGTTCAACGATCCTGCAGCAACTCGCAGTTTCGTTGCTCGTCATCACTGCTTGTCTAATAAAGATAAGACGTCAAGATCTTATTGGGCATGCCGTTGGCCAAGATTCTTTAGCAATTCAGGAAAAACATGGTGGTAGAAAATAAGCCATATGAGGATCAAAAACTAAATAATTGGTCCTTTATACGAACCTTCAAACATGATGTGTTGAATGAAGAGTTGGCTTGGCATCGTGATGAAAATGGTAGATTTATAGAAGTATTAGAGGGTAGTGGCTGGGAGATCCAGTTTGACGATAAGTTACCAGAAAAGTTATACAAGGGCGATAGGTTTTTTATTCCCGCAAAAACCTTTCATAGACTAAAACGTGGGACAACAGATCTTACAGTAAAGATCGAGGAATTCTAAATGGCAGACGTAAAAGTTCCAGCACTCTTGCACAAGATGTCAAAGGCTGCACAAAAGGCTTGGTATAAGAAAAATAATATGGCGATGCCTGATGATGCTGGCGGCAGATCTGCTGCAGCAGCAAAACGTGTAAAAGTTGCACCAAGAAAAGAAATTGCTGTCGAACCAAATTCTGTTCGCGCCATCAATGCTGCAAAACAAAAGGCTTATATGGCAAAGGGCGGTCGTCAACCAATCGGTGCTGCTGGTTCTGGTGGGCATAGTTCTATGGCTGGATCAAATATGTCAACGGCAAAGGGTATCGTTGCTGGAATCAAAGCAGGATATAACCCAAAAGTTTCACTAGATCCATATGAGTCAGAGAAAGCAAAGAAAGTTGGTCCACGATCACTCAAACTCAAAAAAGAATCAGTTGATAAAGAAATGATTGGCGAAGTTAGTCGTATGATGGATAAAGTCATCAAGAAACCTTCCTCTGTTGATATCGCATCAGATGTCACAAAATTTCTAGAAAGAGGTGGAAAGGTTACTGTATATAAGCCACAAAAAGCCAAATTTAGAGCAGGAACAGCATTGGCATCAAAACACGATACAACAGTTGCAAAAGCCGCAGGTGGCAAACATGTCATGAGAAATCAGATTGGTAAAAATCTTGGGTTGGCTCGTGCAGGATTACTAAACAAAATGCTCACACCAAGTAAAAAAGAAAAATTTGCCACTGAGTCAGTTGAACTCGACGAAGTCACAAAGAAAGAAGCTGAAGCAGTTATCGGCGGTCCAGTCAAGGAGAAACCAAAAATGCCACCAGGAAAACAACCAGCAGGATATCGCTACGTTCGTTCACTTGCTCGCAAGGCTATGAAGGGTGGCGTCTCTGCAATTCATAAATCAATGGAAAAGACCATGCAAAAAGAAGATGTCAATGAGGCAGTCAAAGATGCAGCAGACGTCGGCGAGTATGATTACGAAGGAGATATGGCAAAGTCTCAACTTCGTAGTATCATGGCAAACTCAAAGCGTATGCATGATATGCTCGAAGAAAATACAAATCTTCCTGAGTGGGTACAGAGCAAGATTACTCTTGCTGAAGATTACATTTCAACTGCATCAAATTATATGCAAGGTGAGATGAACGAAGAAGTCGAACAGATTGATGAGAAAATGAATTTGGCAAAAGCCAAGATGGGTGATGTTGTGAAAGACTTCTATAAATCAAAGGCACCTCAGTTCAAAGGAAAGAGCATGGCAAAGCGTCGTGAGATGGCTGTTGCCGCAAAACTTGGCGCTGAGCGAGAAGCAGGAATGCGCGAAGAAGTCGTAACAGAAGGTGAAGGCACTGTTGCTGTAACTCCAAAGGAAAAGGCACTCGCTGCGCATCACGGCGATAAAACAAAAATCACATATGGTGATGTAATCAAGGCAAGACTCAAATCAGCCGCTGCAAAGAAGATGGGTAAGTAATATGAAACATGTAGTCGAACTCAAATACACCAATCCTTCTCACGAACATGTTTCTTTGCGACGTCGCGTTGAAACAGTCAATCGTGTTGTTGAGGCTCAAAGTGCTGACGAAGCCTTGAATCGTGCTGCAAATCAGCAGCGTTCACTTGGATTTCGTATTCAATCTGCAAACATTGTTGAGCAGAAAATTGAAGAATCAACAAGTGCATTGATTTCAGAAGAAACTGAACTTGAAGAAGGAAAGATTGCAAAAGCACTTGCCGTTGGTGCAATGGCGCTTGCTTCCATGGGCGCAAAGGCTCACACTGACACAACAAAGTCAGTGGCTCAACTTGCTCAAGAACGCCCAGCACTTGCACAGCGATTGCATGATATTGGTGCGTCAGGTCAAGTTCCAGCATCAGATAAGCGTGCTGCTGAATTGCAAAGAAAGCAGGATCAAGAAATGCCAGCCTCTGAGCGTCGTGCGAAAGAGTTGAAGAAAGAAGAAGTCGAATCAGTAAACGAAGACCAAGCCGCTGATTGGCAAAAAGTCCAGAGCATGGAAAAGGGTTCAATGACTGGCGGAAAAGATGCAATGAAAATGCATCTATCGTATTTGAAAGCAGTTCACGCTCACCAAAAGAAATACGGTTTGGATACAGCAAAAACTAAAAAGAAAATTGGCGATGTGAGCAGAAGTTTAGTTCAGATGGGCGAAGAAGCCGAACAGGTTGATGAAGCCCAAAAGAAACTCAAGCCATCTTACTGGAAAGCAGAGTGGCGTTTAGGCACACAATCTGAAGTTGATAAAAACAACAAAAAGATCTTTGATAAACTTGCAAAAACTGATCCAGTCAAGGCTTCAGCATTCCATGATAATCTCATGAGAATGAAGAAGAAAGATGTGAAGGAAGAAGCCGAGCAGGTTGATGAAGCCAAGAAAACAAAGAAAGAGAAACTAAAAACACTTCTTTATCGCAACAGATCAAATGTAAGGAAATTCGGCAAGGGCGCAGGTCTTACCACTGCACAAAAAGCGGCAGCAAGAAGAGCCATCGCAAATGAAGAAGTCGAGCAAACAGACGAAGCTGTTCGTATTGTTGATGCTGAAAGAGGTTTGATTAGGAAATCAAATGTCAAAATCCGACCATGGTCGTTCTCGGCATCAGATGCCAGAGATCGTCTCGCTCAAGCAGCAAAAGAGCGTCGCAAAATCACAGGTGAGCCAGGTGTCAAAGGATTCAATAAAGATATTGGTTATGCCCCAATCAAACACATGGACACTGGATATGTTAGAGCGATAAAGAAAGAAGATGTCGAGCAGGTTGATGAAGCCAACATGCGTTTTGATCCAGAGGCTGCTGCTCGTCCAAAGTCATCTGATGTCAAGAACTTTTTGAATCGAGATAAGAATGCTCGTGCTGGTGCTGCTTCTAAGAAGTATATTCGTCGCATGACAAAACTCGGTGGTCTTGGTCCAAATCAGACTAAAAAAGACACTGAAAAACATATGAAAGATTATTTCGAAGAAGTTGAAATCTCAGAAGCATCAAAAGAAGGCAAATCTGTAATGTACGGTATGCGCGCTTCAATGAAAGCAATGGATCTACGACATGGCGTTGATTCAGACAAGCGTGATGCTGGATACAAGATGTCACCCGCTGTTCGTGCTGCTCAAGCCAAGTCTGATGCTCTTTCTAAGGTTGAAAAACCAGTGCAGGCAGGAACTCTTGCTGCTCTAAAACGAAGAGAGATGAAGAAAGAGGCAGTAGATCCAGGTTCTATGAAAGTGGTAAATAAGAAAGTAAAAGCTGCTGACAAAATGATCAAAGCAGCAAAAGGTAAAGTGAATAAAATTGATCTAAAACCAACTCTTGATCTAGACAGTTATAAGGATTGATCAATGCTGAAGTTCAAACAATTTATAAACGAAAGTGTTGACGATACTATTGATACCGATAGTCGCAGACTCTCAGAAAATATGGAAGCATTCAATGATGAGCTCGATAATCTCACATTGAAGCCATATCAAAATGCTCCTGTGTTTTTAGCGCAGTTGCGTGGTGTTTGTGAGCGTTATGGAATTCAGATTCCTCAATCAGCAACACCTGAATTCATGAATCTTGGTGCTGAGTTAGTATACTCTCTTGGCACTAGTGGGTTTCATCTTTACATTGTATACGATACGCATGAAGAAGATGGATTTGTTGATGGTTATGCGCAAGTCGTTTCAAGTGATGAATTGCAAGATTTGATGGGCATGTCTGTTGAGGACTTGGCTGGTGAGAGAGAAGCAATGCTTATTCCACCAAATACCTATCGCAAGAGAGATGATGACGCAGGCAATAGCGACGAATACTAATATATGTTTTTTGATGAATTGAATGAATCGAATATTTTATTATATGCAGCCAAGTGCTATGATAAGCCAAACTGCATTGATAGTGAGTTCGATGAAGATTATAAAAAACTTCGTTATATAAAGCGATTACTGCATCGATATAGAATTACAGGAGAGTTGAAGGAAAGACTTATTCTTAATCATCTTGTAGTTGCTCAAAATGTTTTTGGCATTATACCGTGTACTAGAATGTTATTTTTATGTATTGATGAAAAAGATTATAGTGCTCTTAAAACGTTTCTCGTTTACACATCAGCGATGCCAAAGGTGATACAAGGGATAAGAGGTGAAGACATAATCTCAAGTGATATTGAATTAGACAATAGAATTGTAAGTGTTCTAAGAGATCTTTAGTTCATAGCGGACATACTGATTATAATAGAAAATAAAGACAAAATCAAGTAATGAAAAAGTTTAACGAATTCAATGAATCAATTGCAATGAGTGTCGGTAGTGGCGCTGTAGCAGGAATGCCAACAGCAACTCCAGCAGAGCAAACTCCAGTTGGTTTAGGTAAAAAGAAAAAGATGCTTCGTCGCATCACACCACATGATATGTTTGGTGGAATTCCAGTATTCAAAGTTCGTTCTGAAGACTATCAAAAGGCAGTCTTGGGAAAGAAAAAGTTCAAGCACTATACATCCTATGTCTCTGGTTCGTTGGGTGAGGATGTTCGTGATTTCGCCGCGCAAAATCCATCTTCTGGAATAATTGTTCAAGATGAGATCACTGGCGCAATGTTTTTTCTGAAGCACGGGAAGAAATGAAATGAAAAAAATCGCTTTCTTACTTGCTTTGTCATTTACCCTACTTGGGTGTGAAGATACATATAGATATCCATGTCAAGATCCAGAGAATAAAGATAAAGCAGAATGCAATCGCCCAATATGCGAAGCCGATGGCATGTGTTATGATACATTAAATGGTTTGCCACCACAACCAGTTGTTGAGCAAACTCCAGTTGAAGAACCAGCAGCACCTGCTGCAGATTGTAATTGTGAAACTACAGGAGAATAATTATGTTTAAGGGTCCACGTTATACTGAATCAGAATTGATGGCTCGATTGAAATTCACGGTCGGTCTATCATTGGCATTTACATTGACAGGAATTGTGTTTGTAGTTCTCTACTCACTTATCTTTGTCACACAGCCAATGCAGCAATCGCCAAATGACGCAAAGTTTTTTGAGTTAATTACACCAATCGCAACATTTTTGACAGGTATCCTATCAGGTATCATGTTAGGTAAGAGTGAAAAACAAGATATGCCTGAAGCACCAAAGGCTCCAGAACCACTCGAAATTACTCCTGCTGATCTAGTCCCAGAACCTCCAACAGAACTTGCACCATTAGTTGTTGCTGCTGCTGTCGGTGCTGCTGGAGCCACTGCTGTTGCTGCAGCAGACGATGAAGAAGATCATATTGCCTGAGGTGATTTATGAGTTTAGCGGCATTACAAAAGAAAATTGGAGTAACAGCTGACGGTGCATGGGGTCCAGGAACTCTACGCGCTGCAGCCGCTTACTATAAATTATCACCAACCAGAGCAGCACACTTCTTTGGGCAAACTGCTCATGAGACTGGTGGCTTTAAGGCGTTTACTGAGAATTTAAACTATGGAGCCAAAGGTCTCCGTGGTATTTTCGGTAAATATTTTCCAACAGATTCCATTGCTTTACAATATGAGCGCAAGCCAGAAAGAATCGCAAATAGAGTTTATGCATCACGCATGGGTAATGGACCAGAAGCATCAGGTGATGGTTGGAAGTATCGTGGTCGCGGTGCACTACAATTGACAGGCAAGGACAACTATCTTGCTTTCTCAAAGTATTGCAATCGCCCAGATGTAATGACAAACCCAGATCTCGTTGCCACTGAGTTAGCATTCGAATCTGCAATGTTTTTCTTCGAACGAAACAAACTCTGGAGCATCTGTGATCAAGGAGTGAATGATGCTACGATATTATCCGTTAGTAAAAAAGTTAATGGTGGTACTCACGGCTTGGAAGATCGCAAGACTAAGACGAAAACGTACTTCGCTCAGTTAAGCGCACCTGCTGGAGCAGCACCAAAAGTTGTAGCACCAGTACCAGCAAAAGCAGCAGCACCTGTGGCTCCTGCTGGTAAAGTTTCCCCTGAAATGCAACTCTCTGAACATTTCAATCTAAAGGAATTCACAAAATCGGAGACTGCGATTCGTAAGAGAATTGATAATACACCAAATGCTGAACATGCTCAAAACCTCAAAAACGTCTGCGAAAAAATTCTTGAACCCGTTCGTCGTCACTTTGGCAAGCCTGTTCGTATTAACAGTGGCTATCGTGGTCCCGCTCTTAATGCAGCCGTCGGCGGAAGCAGCAAGTCTCAGCATTGCAATGGAGAAGCCATAGACTTCGAAATCGATGGTTTACCAAATCCAGATCTAGCAAAGTGGGTTGCTGAGAATTGTGAATTTGATCAGATTATTCTAGAATTTTATGATCCAAAAGAAGGTCCAAACTCGGGTTGGGTCCATGCATCATATACTTCTAAAGGACCAAATAGAAAACAAAAACTCACTGCATTGACAGAAAAGGGCAAAACAGTTTACAAGCCAGGATTTATAGCGTAAGAGATGGCAACACTAACAGACATTCTTGGCAGTGAGATGCCACCAGGACCGCAAGGTCCACAAGGTCCTACTGGCGCAACTGGTCCACAAGGTCCTCAGGGACCGCAAGGTCCACAAGGTCCTCAAGGACCAGTCTTTGAACTCACCGTCCAAGAAATCTATGCCTCCAACAATACTGTTGGAAACACAATCGCCAATGTTAATCTTATTCAGTTCGATCTGGAATCTGCGTTTAATGCAGTTGATCAAACGAATAATACAGTTCGTATTGTTACGAGCTCGACCTTCAAGTATTGGGAAGTTGATGATGTTCTAAGATTAACTGCGATTGGTCTCGATACGATCAACTTTAAGTCTGGAAATAATGTTGTAATTGAAGCCAATGCTCAAACTGTTCCGCAGAGCATCACATTTAGTGTTCCGAATGTAGACCTGAAAGTCGCTAAATCGGGCGATACTCTTACAGGTAATCTAAACACTACAAACGTGATCCCAACTTCGGATAACGTCCATTTCTTAGGTAATTCTACAAATCGATATAAAAAGATTCATCTTGGATCAGATGGTCTTCAGGTAGGCTCGGCAAATATCTACTTTGATGGGGTAAGTTTACAAACTACTGCTCCAATCGCATCAAATGTATCCTCTGTTGGTCCTTCTGTTACAGTTGCAAACACGGTTACGACAACGTCGGATTCGGAGGTTGTTATTGATTCATTCCCTGCTGCTGATTTTATTACTGTAAAATATGTTATTCAAGCGAAAAGTGTTGAGGGAATTCATTCCACAGAGTTATTCTGTATGCACGATGGCATGACGGTCTATACGACTGAATACGCCATTCTCATTACGAATTATACTCTCGGAGTGTTTTCTGTTGTTATTGAAGGCGGGATTTGCAAATTGAAGTTTTTCCCAGATAACCCAGATAATAATTTAATCACAATTCGTTTCTTGAGACAAGCACTTTCCAGCTAAAACGCAAATTTTACTAAATATAAAAGCCGATTCGTTCATAGTCGGCACCAGGAGATTCTAAATGGCGACAATGAATAAAACATTTAGTGTTAAGACAGGTCTTGACCTTGCTAATACTATAATTCTCGATTCGAATCGTAATATTTCGAACGTTAATATTGCCAACCTTCATACGATTAATGCGAATACAATCGTAACAACGGGTGGTCTAAACGTTATTGATCAAGCCAATACAGCTCGTGGAACTGCTAACGACGCTTATGCGCAAGCAAATACTGCTCGCGACACAGCAAACGACGCATATGCTCAAGCGAATACTGCTCGTGGTACTGCGAATGATGCATATGCTCAGGCTAATTCTGGATACGCCCAAGCAAACGCTGCCCGCGATCAAGCCAATACTGGTTATGGTCAAGCAAATGCCGCTTATGGACAGGCTAATGCTGCTTACGGTCAAGCCAACGCTGCTTATGCCGAAGCCAATGTTTCTGCCAATACTGTTTCTGTTACAGTTGGTGGTCTGACTCTTAATAATAAGAAACTTTTCCTACAAAACACAAACTCAGTAACTCTCGAGTTGCTGGATGATGGTGTTAATGCAAATCTTGTTATTCGTAGTAGCGGTGGTATTGCTTATGATCAAGCAAATGCTGCGCGCGAACAAGCCAATACTGCTCGCGACACTGCGAATGACGCATACGGTCAAGCAAATACTGCGCGCACCACTGGCAACAATGCGTATGCTCAAGCGAACACAGCACGTGATACCGCAAATGATGCATATGGCCAGGCAAATACAGCCCGCACGACTGCTAATGATGCATATGCCCAAGCAAATACCGCACGAGGCACTGCAAATGATGCGTATGCGCAAGCAAATGCTGGTTACGCTCAGGCAAATGCTGGTTATGGGCAAGCAAATGCCGCTTATGGGCAAGCAAATGCTGCTTATGGGCAAGCGAATGCAGCATACGGTGAAGCAAATCTAAAACTTAACCTAACTGGTGGTACAGTCTCTGGTGACCTTACCGTTCAAGGTAACTTGTATCTAACAGGTAATGCAACGTATATCAACGTTGCGACCGTGAGAGTTAATGACTCGATTATCCAGCTATCAACGAATTCAACTTCTGACGCTGTTGATATTGGTTTCGTTGGTCACTACAGCGACGATGGTGGTACAACTAATCTTCATTCTGGCTTTATTCGTCATGCCTCTGATAATGTATTCTACATCTTTGATGGTTATGCAACAGAACCAAGCAATAACGTAATTGATGTTGCTTCTGCAAATCTTGCATGGTTGCGCGCAAATGTAAATGCTGCATCTCTCTTGTTGCAAGGTAATACAGTTGCGACTCAAGCCAATCTAACGATTGCTAATGATCAAGCGAATGCTGCATATCTCCAAGCGAATACTGCTCGCACTACTGGCAACGATGCATACGCTCAAGCCAATACAGCACGCGACACGGCAAATGGCGCATATGCTCAAGCCAATGGTGCGTACTCGCAAGCCAATGGTGCTTATGCTCAGGCAAATGGTGCATACAGTCAAGCAAACGGTGCCTTTGCACAGGCTAATGGTGCGTACAGTCAAGCCAATGGTGCTTATGCTCAAGCCAACACCTCTGCAAACACGGTTCGTGTTTATGCAAACAGCGCTGGTGAGTTGTCGAATAAATTCCTAAACTTTATCAATACTGCAAGTATTCAAGTCAGTGTTATCGATAATGCTGATGGAAATGCGAATATCTCCTTTAGTACGACTGGCGCTGCTGTTGCTGATGCTTATGCTCAAGCCAACGCTGCTTACGGTCAAGCGAATGCCGCATATGGACAAGCAAATACTGGCTATGGTCAGGCGAATGCTGCATACGGACAGGCTAACGCTGCGTATGGGCAAGCAAATGCGGCATACAGCCAAGCCAATGCAGCCTATGACGAAGCCAATACTAAAGTTGAGACAATTGTAACAGGTCTTGGTCTATCTAATACTGAAGTCACGACTGCAAATGTCAAGACAGTAACGATTACACCAAACATTGCATCTACGACAGTAATTGGTGTCACGAAACTCGTTGATTCGATTACTTCTACCGATACTGCAAACGCTGCGACTGCAAACTCAGTCAAGTGGATAAACGACGTCAAGGTCGATCGTGCTGGCGATACGATGACTGGCAAGTTGACTATCAACACTGCTGGTGAAGGTCTTGAAGTTGCAAATGCAAATGTAACGAATACCTTAACTGTTGAAGCATTGAAGGTTACAACTAACACTGTAACGACAGCTGCTTCGGGTCAAGTTGTGCTCGATATTTTCCCAACAACCGATCTTGCTTCTGCAAAATACTTTGTACAAGCCAATAGTGGTTCAACGTATCACACTACTGAAATTATCCTCGTTCATGAAGGCACAAATATTTGGATTACTGAATACGGTACAATTCAAACTGGTGCTTCATTGGGTACTTTCAATGCGGACATTGATAGTGGAAATGTGAGATTGTTGTTCAACGCTACACAATCAATTAATACAATCCGCGCTGTACGTTATGGCATAGTCCCATAAATATAGTTGGAAAGTAAATCCATTGGAGGATAGTGAATCCGATGAGGTCTGAGTTGCGCATGTGAGTGCATGCGTGTATTTGCCCATCGTTTTCTAACATAATATGGCAAATACGACTAATAAGACCTTCAGCGTTAAACATGGTATTGATGTAGCCAATACCATTGTTGTCGATTCAAGTCGTAATATCACCAACGTTCAATCTGCGAATATCAGTGGCAACTTAACTGTTGGCTCTACAATATTCGCACAGAATATTATTCCATCTTCCAATAATGCATATAGCCTTGGATCAAACACGGCTGTTTGGAAAGATCTTCACGTTTCAAGCAACACCATTTACATCTATTACGGAAATGCAAATGGTTCTCCTCTTGTTGCAACTCTTGGTGCTGATGAAGCAGGTATGCTTACATGGGATGCTGCGCCCATTACAGATCTCACTGGTAACGTCTTTGCTCAAGCAAATAGCGGAACTACTATTCGCGCTAATACATTCAACTTTGTCAATACAGCTAACGTAACTGTTTCTGTCACAACAACAGCAAATGGTGTTGTTAACGTTGCATTCGAATCTCTTGCTGGAGGCGGTGGTGGTACTGGTCCACAAGGTCCTCAAGGACCAAGTGGCGTGGCTGGTCCGACTGGTCCATCAGGAACTGGTACAGGTAATCCTGGATCAACCAGAGATATCTTTATTGGTGATGGTAATACAACTAACTTCGTTTTAACTGTTCCACCAACAAGTGAAGAACACACTCTCGTTTTTGTTGGAACAATTTTGCAAGGAAATGCCGAATATAATATTGCAAATGCTAATATTGTGTTCACGACTGCTCCTGCAAACAATGATGAAATTATTGTTTACACGATTGGTGACTCTGGTCCACAAGGACCAACTGGTCCATCTGGAGTAAATGGTGATGCTGGACCAACTGGTCCACAAGGTCCTCAAGGACCAAGTGGTGTAGCTGGTCCAACAGGTCCATCAGGAACTGGTACAGGTAATCCTGGTTCTACAAGAAATGAATTTACTGGTGATGGAAATACAGCGGTATTTGCACTTACAGTTCCACCAACTAGTGAAGAACATACAATCGTTTTTGTTGATGGTATTGTTCAACCAAACTCGTCTTACAATATTTCCAGTGCAAACGTAGTTTTCTCCACTGCACCAGATAGCAATACTCAAATTATTGTTTACACGATTGGTGATTCTGGTCCACAAGGTCCTCAAGGTGCTGCTGGCGCTGCTGGTCCAACAGGTCCTTCTGGTCCTTCTGGTCCATCTGGTCCGCAGGGTAATGATGGTCCGTCAGGTCCATCAGGTGCAGTTGGTCCTCAGGGTCCATCTGGTCCGCAAGGTCCACAGGGTCCACAAGGACCACAAGGTGTTCAAGGTGATATTGGTCCACAGGGACCGCAAGGACCACAAGGTGTTGCTGGTCCGCAAGGACCAATTGGTCCTTCAGGCGTAAAAGGTGATACTGGTGATTTTGGTGGTGCAACATTTGATTATACTTACCTAACAAGTACATCCAATACAGACCCTGGCGTTGCAAATCTTACGTTTAATAACGTAACATTATCTTCAGCAAATACATTGTTTATTGATTTCATTGATCAATCTACAGCAAATGTGTTTAATTATTTGCAAACGATTGACGATTCAACTTCCTCAATTAAGGGAACATTTAAAGTTGCAAACACTGCAAATGTTCTTGAATTTGCATTCTTTAATATCACAGGTTTGCATGCCGAACTTCCTAATTATTTCGCTGTTCCTATTGCTCACACATCAGGTGTAACCACACTATCAAACTCAACGAATGTTATTATTACATTTGTTCGTACTGGTGATAAAGGTGACACTGGTCCACAAGGTCCTCAAGGTTCGCAAGGACCACAAGGTCCGCAAGGTCCACAGGGTGTTGTTGGTCCATCTGGTCCACAAGGTCCTCAAGGACCACAAGGACCACAGGGTCCTCAAGGATTTAATGGTGATCCAGGTCCGCAAGGTCCGCAAGGTGCTACAGGTAGCGCTGGACCGCAAGGTCCATCTGGTCCTGCTGGTCCGACTGGTCCATCAGGAACTGGCACTGGTAATCCTGGTTCTACTCGCAATGAATTTACTGGTGATGGAAACACCGCAACATTCGTTCTGACTGTTCCGCCAACTAGTGAAGCACATACACTTGTCTTTGTTGATGGTGTGCTACAAGAGAATGTAGATTATAATATCGCTAGTGCAAATATTGTATTCACCGCAGCACCAGAAGATAATACATCAATTGTAGTCTATACAATCGGCGATTCGGGTCCTCAAGGTCCTCAAGGCGTCACTGGTCCTCAAGGTCCTCAAGGTCCTCAAGGCGTCACTGGTCCTCAAGGTCCTCAAGGTGTTGCTGGAGACGCAGGTCCGCAAGGACCACAGGGTCCACAAGGATCAACTGGTGCTACTGGTCCACAAGGTCCACAAGGTGTTAGCGGATCAAGAACATATACTGTAACAAATAGTGGTGCAAGTGCATACACAATTGATGGATCAAATAATCCAACTCTAAATTTATTGCGTGGGTTTACTTACACATTCAGTGTAAATGCAAGTGGGCATCCATTCTGGATTCAGTCTGTTTCTGGTGCGTACAGTTCTGGTAACATTTACAATACTGGTGTTACAAACAATGGCGCTCAAGTAGGCACAATCACATTCGATGTTCCTTATGACGCACCAAGCACATTATATTATGTCTGTCAGTACCACGCATCGATGGCTGGAACAATCAACATCAGCGATCTTGGTCCTGCTGGTCCACAAGGTCCAACAGGACCTCAAGGTCCTCAGGGTCCACAAGGTCCAACAGGACCTCAAGGTCCACAAGGTGTAACTGGTGACACTGGTCCACAAGGACCACAGGGTGCTACTGGTAGCGCAGGTCCACAAGGACCACAGGGTCCAGCAACGACAGTCACCACAAACAGTGGATCAGTTCTTGTCTCTAGCAATATCAATTTCGTTAATACTGCAACTGTCACTGTTTCAACTTCAAACAATTCTGGAATTATCAACGTTGCATTTACAAGTGTTGGTGGTGGCGGTGGTGGTGACGGCAACGCAAACGTCACTGTTTCTGCAACAGCCCCAACAGGTGGTCGTGCGAATCAAGACTTCTGGTGGAATAGTAACACTGGTTCATTGAAGATTTATTACAATGATGGCAACTCAACTCAGTGGGTTGATGCTGTTGTTCCAAGAATTGGTCCAACAGGTCCATCTGGTCCGACTGGCAATACAGAAATTTCAGTAACATCGAATACTGTCGTATCAAATACGAATACATTTACATTGACGCAAAATGTGACTTCTATTGCATCTTTGGTTGTGTCAAAGAATGGCTTGGTTCTTACACCAAACATTCATTATCAAGTTACAAATAACATCGTCACTCTAAACACTGCAGCGCAAGTGAATGATGTTGTAACATTTACGCACTTTAGAAATCTATCGAATTTGATGGCAGTTGGTCCACAGGGTCCACAAGGACCAACTGGCTCGACTGGACCAACAGGTCCATCTGGTCCAAGTGGCGCAGCAGGAATCGGAACAGGAAAAGCAATAGCAATGGCTATTGTATTTGGAGGATAATATGGCTAATCCTAATATAGTCAACGTGACGTCGATTTATGGAAAAACAGCTGGAGTCAATCTGACTTCAAATAGCATGACAACGCTTGTAAATAATGGAGCAGCGTCATCTAAATCATTGAAGATCAATGTGCTCAATATGACAAACTATAGCGGAAACACTATTCTTGTTTCAGTGTCATATTATACTGCTGCAAATCAGGGTGGAACTGAATATAAAATTGCTCATGAAGTCAGTGTTCCAACTGGTACGATATTGACAGTACTAGATAAAGGAACTGGATATTATCTTGAAGAGGATTCATCATTGGCAGTCAAAGCAAATGTTGCAAATTCAATCTTTGCAACAGCAAGTTATGAGGAAATCAGCTAGTCATGACTAGAAGGTATAGAGGTGGCATCATTCGATCATCATTACCGCCAATTGGTGCGGGTAATGTTGTCGCAAGCGGCATTTATAGTGCTGCTGATGTTGCTCAATATGTCGGATCTGGATTTTGGCCATTTGTGATAAGTGGTCGAACGATTGTTCTTACATTTACATCATCCAGTACATGGACTGCCCCAACTGGTGTCACTCAAGTTGAGTATTTGGTTGTTGCTGGTGGTGGTGCGGGTTCGCTTGCTGGCGGAGGTGCAGGTGGATTCAGAACGGGGACATCATATCCTGTAACTGCTGGAAACACTTATACCATCACTGTTGGTGCTGGTGCTGCAGGCGCTGCAGCATTAAATAGAGGCGCAAATGGATCTTCATCAGTATTTGACACAATCACATCTGCTGGAGGTGGTGGTGCGGGTGGTTACAATTCACCTAACGCTGAAGGAAATGGTCACGCTGGAGGATCAGGCGGTGGCGGTGGTGCAAGATCAGGTATTTACAGTGGAACTGGTGGAGCAGGAAATACACCTACAGTAAGTCCATCTCAAGGAAATAGTGGTGGAAACGGTGCTGACGCAGGAAGCAGTTCTCCAGGTGGTGGTGGGGGTGGTGCAGGTGCTGTTGGTGGAAATGCAACCGCATCACCAAGAATTGCTGGAAATGGTGGTGTTGGAGCATCATCAACAATTTCTGGATCATCAGTAACTTATGCTGGTGGCGGAGGAGGCTCTTCTGCACCAGGAAATCCGAATGGAACTGGTGGAACAGGTGGTGGTGGTGCAGGTGTGTCTAGTGGAACTCCTAATTCTGGAACAACAAATTCAGGTGGCGGTGGTGGTGGTAACTGGAATGGTCCAACAGATAATGGTGGATCTGGCGGCTCTGGCATTGTAATTCTCAAATACACTATGCCTGGAAGTGTGATATCATTTACTAATTCAGCCAGCTGGATTTGTCCAGAAGGTGTCACATCTGTTGACTATCTCGTTGTTGCTGGTGGTGGCGGTGGCGGTGCTGGTGGACCAGCATTTGGTGCTGGTGGAGGTGGAGGGGGCGGTGGTGCAGGCGGATTTAGAACTGGCACTGCATTATCTGTAACACCAGGCACAGCATATACAGTCACTGTTGGCGCTGGTGGTTCTCAAAGCGCAAATGGAAATGATTCTGTTTTTTCAACGATTACAGCGACTAAGGGGGGTCGTGGAGGTATTCCAGATGGATCTACATCATCAGCATCAGGTGGATCGGGTGGTGGAGGAGGAGGTCTAAATTTAGCATTTACACAAAATGGTGCTGCTGGAAATACACCGAGTACATCACCATCACAAGGAAATAATGGTGGAAATGGATTTGGAAGTGATTCAGACGCTGACGTTCAATGTGGCGGTGGTGGTGGTGGTGCAAATGCGGTTGGTTCAAATGGTGCATCATCGGCAGGTGGAAATGGTGGCAATGGAACTGCATCTTCAATCACTGGCACTTCTGTAACTTATGCTGGTGGTGGTGGTGGTGGAAAAAGAACAAATGCTGGCTCTCCAAATACTGCAGGAACAGGTGGATCTGGTGGTGGTGGTAATGGCGCAAAAGCATCAACAGGAAGTGCTGGCACTGCTAATTTGGGTGGTGGTGGTGGTGGTGGAGGTGGAAACTCACCAACAAATGGTGGTGCTGGCGGTAGTGGTATAGTCATTCTCAAACTCAATTAGTATAGAGAAAATAAATGTCTGAACCAATTATTCGAACAACGCAAGTCGCAAATCTAGAAACAAATTTAGGTTCTGCTGCAAACACTGTGCGCATTTCGCAAAATAGTTCATCAACTCTTTCTGCAAAACAATTAAATTTTGTAAATACAACAAACGTCTCAATTACAGTGAGTGATTCTGGTGATGGAAATGCAAATATTTCCTTCGAGGTTGCTGGTGGATCTTCTGGTCCATCTGAATCATTTCATCCATTCTTACTTGGTTTATAAGGTATATTCGAATGCCACAAACATATAAAGTATTAGGTCAATCTGCTCCTGCAGCAAATACAACCGCAAATGTTTACACAGTTCCTGCTGCAACGCAAGCTGTTGTTTCTTCGATCATTGTGACGAATAGAAACAATAATGCAAACGCAACATATAGAATTGCTGTTCAACCAGCTGGTGCTGCATTAGCCAATCAACATTATATTGCATATGATTCAACAGTGACTGCACTCGATTCGATTGCACTATCACTCGGTGTCTCAATGGGCAACACGGATGTATTGTCTGTCTATTCAGCAAACGCCAATATTTCATTCAGCGTCTTTGGTGTAGAAATTACCTAATATGGCAACGAAAGTCTTTTCATTAGCATCGCTCTCTGCTTTCGGATATTCTCCGACGGGCAGATACAATGCATTGAATCCAAGCAGGATTATAAATCCAGCATGGAATCTAACAAAAACTATTGTTTTGACATTCACATCATCAAGCACATGGACTGCTCCAACTGGTGTCACTTCTGTCGACTATCTCGTTGTTGCTGGTGGTGGATCTGGTGGAACAGCCTATGGCGGCGGCGGAGGAGCAGGTGGCTTTAGAACAGGGACAGGTTTAGCAGTAACCGCTGGAAATACATACACAATTACAGTTGGCGCTGGTGGCGCAGCTAGAGGCGCAAGCCCATCATATTTTACTGGAGACCCAGGATCTGCTTCTCAATTCAGCGATATTGTTTCTGCTGGTGGTGGAGGTGGTGGAGCTATTCCGAATAACGGCGTCGGATTAAGTGGCGGATCTGGTGGCGGCGGTGGATATTATTCTGAAATAGGCGGAACTACATCAGGCGGCGCAGGAAATACTCCTGCAACTTCACCATCACAAGGTAATAATGGTGGCAGCGGGGTCAATAATCCATTTTATGGTGGTGGCGGTGGTGGTGGCGCAGGGTCTAGTGGCGATAATTATATGCCTAGTGGACCAGCCGCTGGTGGTTCAGGAATAGCATCATCAATATCTGGATCATCTGTAACCTATGCTGGTGGTGGCGGTGGTGGCACATATACTGGTACTTCTCCTGCTGGTGGAGGTCCTGGCGGCACAGGCGGCGGTGGTCGTGGCGGATTTGTTCCTGGTGTCAGCAATGCTGGTGTTGCAGGAACAGTAAACACTGGCGGTGGTGGAGGCGGTGGCGGCGGTAGTGGTCAAGGCAACCAAAATGGTGGCAGCGGTGCTGGTGGTTCAGGAATTGTAATTTTAAAATACACTATGCCTGGAAGTGTGATATCATTTACTAATTCAGCCAGCTGGATTTGTCCAGCTGGTGTAACATCTATAGACATTCTTGCTGTCGGTGGCGGTGGCGGTGGTGGAAGAGGCGGTGGCGGCGCAGGTGGTTTGGTTTACTCAACATCTGTTGCTGTAACAGCAGGAAACACATACACAATCACAATTGGTTCTGGTGCGGCTGGTGCATCTTCTGCTGGAGGAACACGAGGTTCTCGCGGAGGTAACACTACTATATCTGGCACAGGATTTACAACAATCACTGCAGTGGGTGGTGGTTCTGGCGGCGTCCATGGAGATGCAACAAACTCTACTGGTCAAGACGGTGGATCTGGTGGTGGCGGTGGACCATATGGTGGAAATCGTCCTGGCGGTGCTGGTGTTTATCCAGGAAGTTCATTTATTAGTTTGACAAGACAAGGATATAATGGTGGTGCAGGACTTGAGAATGGAAATTTTCCATCTGGTGGTGGAGGTGGTGCAGGTGCTGTGGGTGCTGATGGTGCTGGTGCTGCGGGTGGTAATGGTGGAAATGGACTAGAATATAGCATCACAGGCACTTCTGTAACATACGCTGGTGGTGGCGGTGGTGCAAGAGGATCAAGTGGTGGAACAACAGATGGTTCTGGTGGGACAGGCGGTGGTGGAACAGATGGTGCCAATGGAACTGCTAATCTTGGTGGCGGCGGCGGTGGGAAACTGTACAATGCTGGCAATGGTGGTAATGGTGGTTCTGGCATTGTAATTCTCAAACTTAATTAACAAAAATAAATAGCATATGGCAATTAATTTTCCAAATTCACCAAGTCTAAATGACACATATTCCTACGGTGGTAACACCTGGCAGTGGGATGGTGAGTCTTGGACGTCTTTAGGTCAAACACCAGATGCTGGTCCTCAAGGACCACAAGGACCATCAGGTCCAGCTGGTGCTGGTGCAGATTTATACATCACTGCAAACAGCGCATCGAATACACTAACCAACACAATCAATTTTATTAATACAGCAACAGTAACAGTTGCCGTATCAAATACTAATGGAATTACTAATGTAGCATTTACAAGTCTTGGCGGTGGAGGTGGTGGTGGATCGGGTACAGGTAATCCTGGATCCACGCGAGATATCTTTGTTGGTGATGGTAATACATCCATCTATTCATTGAATGTGACGCCAACGAATGAAAATCACACATTAGTCTTTATTAATTACATTCTTCAAACGAATACATCTTACAACGTTGTAAATGCAAATATAGAATTCACATCACCACCACCAACCAATTCTGATATAATTGTTTACACAATTGGTGATTCAGGTCCGCAGGGTCCGCAAGGTGTTGTTGGTCCGCAAGGTCCTCAAGGAAACTTTGGTCCACAAGGTCCACAAGGTCCTTCTGGACCAACAGGTGCTGCTGGTATTGGTACTGGCAATCCAGGAGCATTTCGAGATGTGTTCACTGGCGATGGAAATACAACAACATATGTTTTGAATGTATCGCCAACTAGTGCAAATCACACACTCATTTTCGTTGATGCTATTTTACAATCTAATGCAGCATACACACTCGCTAATAACGATGAATTGATTTTTAATGTGGCACCAGATGCAAATACTAAGATTATTGCATATACTATTGGTGATTCTGGACCTCAAGGTCCAACAGGTCCATCAGGATCTTCTGGATCGGTTGGACCTCAGGGACCACAAGGTCCACGCGGAAACCCATCAACATATGATATATTCACTGGCGATGGCAATACTCTTAATTTTGTATTAAGCACCACACCAAATAATGCAAATGGTGTGCTTGTATTTGTTGATCGTGTTCTTCAAAGAAATGTTGATTATTCTGTTAATAATGCAACAATTGTTTTCGTTTCTGCTCCAGAAGCAAACTCAGTTGTTGATGCATATACAATTGAAGGCGCAGGACCACAGGGACCACAAGGTCCTTCTGGTCCTGCAGGAACTGCAAATATTAGCGCAACCACCTCAAACACTCAGATTGTATTTAATCTTGATGGGTCGCCAAAAAGTGTATCTAATCTAACCTTTAATTTAAATGGAAACGTATTTTCTGTTTCCTCTACGTTGACTGCAAATGTATCGAATAATAACGTTACTGTTGGTAATAGTGTTTATGTAACTGGAGAAGTTAGTTGTAATAATCTAGTTGAAACATCAACAATTGCAATTAAAGAAAATATTAATCCGATTAATGATGCACTATCAGTTATTAAGCAGTTACTCGGTGTAACTTATAATAAGATAGACCATGAGAAATTAGAAGCAGGATTGATTGCAGAACAAGTAGCGACTGTTGCTCCAACACTGGTCTCTTATGATGAAGATGGAAAACCAATTGGTGTATATTATACTAAAATTACTGCGTATTTGATTGAGGCTATAAAGCAGTTAGAAGAACAAGTTAAGAAATTAGAGAACAAATAAGATGGCATTACTGAAAAATACAATCATTGATGGTCACCTTACTCCAGCAAACAATGAGTTGTTTGATATTGGAACTGCTAATGGTCGTTTTCGCGATATGTATCTCAGCGGTAGCACGATTAATTTAGGTGGTGCTAAACTCTCTATTGATGCAAATACAGGAACTGTTGCCATTGTTGGCAAACCAACTGCAAATACACCAAGTCCAAAGGCGTTGATTATTACTGCAGAAGGTAAGACTGCTACTTCGAATACAACGAATGGTGAAATCAATATTGCAGAAATTCAAACTGCAGTTTCTTCGAATGTTGGGTTTGGAGGAGATATTGCTGACCTGAGTTCTGTTGATAAGTTTCCTCCAGAAATATTAAATTTTACACTTGATTCGCATGGTATTGGTTCAACAGGATCATGGTCATGGTCTTGGCTTTCAAATGGAAATCCATATAATCGAACACTCACGTCAAATACTTTAGATCCAGCCATCACCATTCACAAGAAAGGTAGATATGTCTGGACAAATAAAGCAAGTAATTTAAATGTGACCGCTGTTGCTAACGCAACTCATATTCACAATGCGTTTATTAAGTGGATTCCTGGCGCTGGTAATGGTAATCTAGTTGATGGTGTTGTTTATGGAAATACAACTATTAATGGGAATACTGTACAAACTTTAACCTGGAACATTCCAGAGACTTTCGGTGCAGTTTCTCCAACTCTCAATGCACCAAATGTGAACATTACATTTGAAGGAATGATGAGTCATCAAGGAAATGCAGCTGCCCCTGCGCACTGGCATGTCGATGAGAGCCACAACTTTAATGAAGAAGTGATTGTTTATCGCGGTGGAACTTATCGTTTTCAAGTAACTGGAAGCGAATCAAATCATCCACTGTATATTACGACAAGTAACGCAAACAGCTTTTCGTCTGGTGCGTATGTCGGTGAGTATACAACTGGCATTTCAAATAGTAGAGCAACTTCTGGGAATACTCTCACTTGGATTGTCGCAAATAATGCTCCGAACACTCTCCATTATCAATGTGGGAATCACGCAGCAATGCGTGGTAATATTATCGTACGAGATTTACAAGTTAATCTATCTGGAAATGGTATTCCAAAGGTATATTTGCAGCATCTTAAAAATGGAATGTATAATGAGATTATTATAGACGATCCAATTGCTGGCGATCTCGCGATGTCTTTCCTTTGGAAAGACGAAATAACAGGTAAATGGATTCCAAAGAACTTTGTCGATTATGCAAATACAACCTCAGAGTTTATCAACTGGGTTGCGGGTCAGGCTGATGCTCGAATTGTAGCAAATAAACCAACCTTTGAGCGCCACTTTCATAAAACAGGGACGTTAACAGTCAGTGCTGGAACTCAAAAATGGTACGTTCCAGGAAACATAACTCTCACCTCTGTAAAGGCAAGATTAGAAACTGCTCCTGCAGGATCGAATGCACGATTTGTTATTGTGAAAAATGGTGCTAACTTTATCACCTTAAATATTACATCAACTCAATCATCCTCTGAAACCTATAACGTTGCTGCAAATATAAATAATGGAGACTATATAACTGTTGATACTGCAGCTGCAGGATCAGGTGTCCCTGGAGCAGACCTTACTGTAACTTTCTTGTATACTAGGAACTAAACATGGCAATTACAACTCGTTTTGTCGGCGGTGCTTTTGAAGCTCTAAATGATGATCAAGTCATCGTATATCAACCATTTAAACCTACTTCTACTGGTGATCAGCCAGCGTGGGCAGATGAAGCAGAAGCCATGGCGTGGTGGGAAACAGTAAAAACAATGAATGGTGTTACAGAAGAAACACCACCTGCAGAATAAGGAGTCATAGCAATGCCAGAAATAGCAGTAAACAGAACAAATACTAATATGTTCGCGCTCATTGAAGACGCGAATCTTTCTAGAAGCCGAATCTTCATCGAAGGTCAGGGTTATGACACCAACACACTTTCACCCCTTTGGATGCAAAAGTATCATTTCAATCATAATGAATTGTATACCTTTACGAGCCCAGACAGTTTTGTAGACTTTGGTCCAATGGTTTTATCTAAAGGTGTTGATCAATCTTGGGGTAATGGTGATTCCCAACACTATGATACTGGCTTCATAGATACTCGCTGGCGTTCAATGGATTTTCCAAATTTTCCAGTAAGAAAAGGTTGGAAAACTGCTGGTGGAAAGTCTTATTATTCAATTCCTGGAAGAACCACCATTAACAGTGGTGACAATTATAACAATATTCACGTAGTTGCTGATGATGCAACATTAGGAACATCTTATCAGTCAGGTAATTATGAAGGTGCACCAAGTCAATTCATATTTGAAGATGTGTCAAATAATAGAATGTGGGGATTTCACAGTAGTCGTCCAGAGTTTGATCGTGTAGTAACTTGGTCAGGTTATGAGGCGGGAACTCCTTCTGGTGTAACTCGTCCGCTAGACATGCAAAACTATCGCTTTTTCTTTATGGGTCGTGACGATGCGGGATTCTTGTTTTTTGTTGCTGTTGAGCATGGCGGATTTAGCAGATATAACATTTATAAACTAAATGCATCTTCAACTGCATCAACAACAGTCATAAGCAATAGTTACAGAAATTACAATACCAACTACATGAGAAGTTATCCAAGTAACATTCGTCGTGATAGTGCAACTCGTCGTGTATTCTACAGTAGTCATTTTGAAGGAACGTATGTAGCATTGTCTCCAGTTCGTTACGTTTGGAATCCTGCTGATGGTTCTATTGCTGCAGCTAACTGCACAATGACTTATTCTGGTGCTGAAACATATGCAACTCATGCTGCAGCTTATACAACTGATGGTGCTGATGGATATCAACGTAATAGCTGGCGCATGCAGCCATGGCAGTTTACTGTTGGCGGAACAAACTATATCACATTTTGGCTCGTAGACAAATCTGCTGCATTTGGTAGTGGTGCAAGTCGTTGGAGTAGTGCTGCAAAAAGAACCATGATGACATATTCAATTGGTTCTGGAACTGGTGATGATGTTCTAACCTTCCACAGTAAAGTTACATTCTCTAGCGTCAATGATATTCCAAGAGGATTGATGCCGATGAATGATGCTGGAACTCAAATGGCAGTTCCGATTACTGGAAGTTTAAAATTCTATACATTTAATTCAACTGATGGATGGGTTGCAACTGGAACTTATCCTACTGAGTTTAGAATGATTGGATTGGATCAAACGAATCGTCTTTGGGGTTCAAGCCGCGAAAAGGGATATCATACGATCCACGCAATTACGCCAACGTTACCAATTACAATTAGTGTATTGATGGCAAATACAAGTTATGTTTATACTGGAAATTCAATCTCTACAACTGCGAATGTCAATGCTTATAATAGCAATGGCGAACGTGTTGCAGCAAATGTATCTCTCTCTATTGATGGGAATGGAATGATTTTCACTGCAAGCAATAGTAAGAATACAACAGTGACAACAAGTAACTCAACAAATACGCAGATTTCGATTACAATTTCTGGTGGTGGATTGAATAATATTATTGCCAGTGTCGACATCTAATGGCATTAGTTGATACACGATTTAACTCATATCAGCCGAACCTAACTGTTTTTGCATCTAATAATGTAATTAAGTTAGGTTCGGTTGTCTCAATTGTTGTTAAATCTTCTGTATCTCCTGGTAGAACCAGTGTTCCGATTAACACCAAAACCATTATTGGTGTTAATTCTCCTATACCAGCTAATTTTGGATCGACTACAACTGTTGCTGTTTATGTAAACAGCACACCGCAAATACAAACAAGTAATGTGGTATATAAAACGTTTTCTGTCTCAGAAAGATTAGTTAATAGTGTAGAAGATAGCCCAAAATATGCAACATTTAATCCGCGAGTTACAACTCAAGTTCGAACTGAATCGTCTAAAGTGGCTGTGTATGTGAGACCTGTTGTTGTTGAAGAATCTAATCGAGTATTTGGTTATCGAATTCCATATAGAAATAATGATAAACTAGTTATAATCTCAGATCGAAACGTTGCGACTGACAGAAAACCGACAAATATTAATGAACGATATGTATTTGTTCAAGATAGTAAAAATAACAGTCCACACACATCTCAACTTAAACTTGATAATAGTGTAATCAAACAAGTTGAAGTTCAAAGTAGAGCAGAACCTAAACGAACTCGAATTAATGAGCAAAGAAAAGCAGTTGTTATAAACACTCGCAGAGAACCAATTGCAATTGAGACAAAGATTCGACCAGTTAATGTTATCGATGATTCCATCGCTGGATCAGGCGGTGGTGGTGGCGGTGGTGGCGGAGGTGGTGCAGGTGTATTGACAGAGTATTGGAGTTAATGAAATCATATGGCTGGCAAATTATCTGGAAATGCAATTGTTGATGGAAGTATTACCACAACGCAATTAGCATCAGATGTTTCTGATGTTATTGCGCAAGGTGGTGGTCCAAAAGTATTATCAATTGCATATGCTAATAATGCACTCGCTGCTGATAATACTGGAAATTCTGTAGTTATTGTTACAGGCACAGGTTTTAATCCTGGTGTTACAGTTTATGTTAATGGCGTGGTTTCTTCTACGGTTACACGCGCAAATGCCAATTCTCTTTCCTTTACTGTTCCTGCAAATACACAAGGTCCGACAGTCCCGTTTTATGTCGTGAATACTGACGGCGGCTCTGCAGTCTATTTCCCAGGAATTACAATATCTGGAACACCGACTTGGTTGACTGGTGCAAATCTTGGAACTGTTTCTCCAAACACTAATGTTTCTCTTGCACCATTGTTTGCATATAATCCTGGAGATATAACCCCAATTTATGCAACTGGTGGCACAGTTGCAAATATTAATAACTACACTATTCATACATTCACATCTACATCATCATTCAATGTTTCTTTTGGTGGCGGAGCAGTAGAGTATCTCGTTGTTGCTGCTGGTGGCGGTGGCGGTAATGACATGGGTGGCGGTGGTGGCGGTGGTGGTGTTCTTGCCAACACAGTCACAGTGACTGCTACAAATTATACAATCACAATTGGTGCAGGTGGTGCTGGTGGAACAGGATATGCATCAACTCCACCAGCTGGTGCGAATGGTGGAAATACATCATTTGGAAACACGATCATTGCAGTTGGTGGTGGTGGAGGCGGGTCAGGTCACAGAACTGATCCTCCATATGTTGGCGGTAATGCTGCTATTGGTGGTAGCGGTGGTGGTTCTGCTGCAAGATATCGTTACTCTGGCGCACCACAATCATTGGGTGCAAATGCAATCGGTATTCCATCATGGCAACGAGGAACTCGTGGTGGTAATTCACCAGAAACGCAAGTCTCTGATCAATACTACGCTGGTGGTGGCGGTGGTGCTGGTGGCAACACTTCACTGGCTGGAATGGCTAACGGTACAATCGACGCTGTGAGTGGAACTCGTGCTGGTCATGGTGGCGATGGATATTCATCAAATATTTCTGGAACATCATATTACTATGCTGGTGGTGGCGGTGGCGGAAGTCATACTGCTGGTCAAGCTGGTAAAGGTGGTTATGGTGGTGGCGGTGGTGGTAGCACTTGGCCAGGTGGCACTGCAGGTATTGGTGGTCTTGGTGGTCTGTCAAATGGGTCAAATGGTGTTGCTGGTACTGGTGGTGCTGCTGGAGCAAACACTGGCGGTGGTGGTGGTGGTGGCGGTCACCAAGCTGTTGGTGGTGCTGGCGGTTCTGGTATTGTTTACATCAAGTATCCAAAAAATGATACCATTGTGAGCAATCTTTCATATACACTTATTTCTGGTGCACTTCCTCCAGGATTAAATCTTGCATCAAATGGTGTAATAACTGGTAATATCACAAACCCACCAAATGCATCAACAACATATAGTTTCACAGTACAGGCTGGTCCTGATCCAGAATTACAGTATACAGAAAAAACATTTAGTCTGACTGTAATTAATCCATCATTAAAAGCGAATGGTGGAACAATCACATATTCTGGTAATTATAAGATACACACGTTCACTTCTTCTGGATCATTTGTAGTTGATGCAAATCCAAACAGCCTCAACGTTGAATATTTGATTGTTGCTGCTGGTGGTGGCGGTGGTGGTTGGGGCGGCGGCGGTGGTGGTGGCGGTGTTGTCACAGGTTCTGGATTTGTTCCAACTGCAAATACAACATACACTGTCACAATTGGTGCTGGTGGAGCGAGAGGAACATCATCATACACTAGTGGTGGAAATGGAGCAAATAGTTCAATCACAGGAATAACTCAAGCTGCTGGCGGTGGTGGTGGTGGATGGTATAATGCAAACGCAGGGCTTGCTGGAGGATCTGGTGGTGGCGGTGGCTTGGGCGAAAGCAGTGGTGGCGCAGGTGGCGCTGCAACTCCAGGACAAGGAAATGCTGGTGGAGCTGGTGGAACAAATATCAGCAGCTGGACTGGCGCAAGAGGCGGTGGCGGAGGGGGTGCAGGAGAGGCTGGATATAGTGGGGCTGCTCCACTAGTCGCAAATACAGGTCGCGGTGGAGCAGGATTAGTTTCTACAATCAGCGGAACGCCTTCTTACTATGCTGGTGGTGGTGGTGGACACGCTGGAAATTCACCACTATTATCAATTGGTGGTGCGGGCGGCGGTGGTGGCGGCGGAAGATATAATTCTGGATCTGGTACTGCTGGAACAGATGGAACTACAAATACTGGTGGTGGTGGTGGTGGTGCTTGGGGTGGTTCAGGAGAACTTTGTGGATTGGGTGGATCTGGCATAGTCATTGTTCGATATTTGATTACATAAAATGGCTGGTAAATTAGTTGGAACAGCAATTGTACCTGGATCCGTCACTGTAGCAAAACTTGCAAATGACGTAAGTGCTGTCATTCAAGCAGGTGGTGGACCAAAAGTTATTTCTGTTGGTTATCCTGGTGACGATACTGCTGCTAATTCTGTTGGTGCACAAACAATCACTGTCACTGGAACAGGATTTAATCCAAATGTCAAAGTTTTTATTGGCTCCATTTCTGGCGGAACAGAAGCACCAACAGTTTCTAGAGCAAATGCAAACTCACTCTCGTTTACAACTCCTGCGTTGACTCAGGGTCTTTATCAATTATATGTTGTGAATTCTGATGGTGGTGTTGGAACATTCCCAAGATTTCAAGTATCTGGCGATCCAGCATGGGTAACTTCATCATCATTAGGTCAATTTGTCGTTAGTGCTGGAATGAACAAACAACTTGAAGCGATATCCGACTCAACAATCACATATACTCTGGCTAATGGAAGTTCACTACCAGCAGGAACAAGTCTTGCTTCTAATGGATTAATTAGTGGAACATTAACTTCTCCACCAGGAGCAGAGACAACTTACAATTTCTCTGTTGTCGCAACCGACCAAGAAAATCAAAATTCAGAAAGAGCATTCTCTTATACTGGAATTTTGTTCACATTCTCGATTTCTCCTGCTGTAAATGGTCAAAGCAATATCGCTCTTACAACAGGCTCAACGCTTAATCTTACAACAAACGGTGCGTATACAATCACCCCTCTTGGCGACTTCAGCGCCAATGTTCAAGTTTGGGGCGCGGGTGGTGGTGGATATGGTAGTGGAACTGGTGGTGGCGGTGGATACTCAACAGGAATAATTGCCTTTAAGAGTGGAGTTCAGTATAATGTAGTTGTTGGCTCTGCTGGCGCCAGCACTCCTTCTGGTCGTGCAGCATCTGGTGCTGGTGCTGGCTCTGGTATCGAATTTAAATCAAACTCAACTGCAATTATTGTCGCTGGTGGTGGTGGCGGTTCTGCAGGTGGTGGTCCAGCAGAGGCTAGAGGCGGTGGTGGTGGAGGTGGCACAACTGGCCAAAACGCTCTCAGTGTGGGAGCAGGTGGTTATGGTGGAACACAATCCGCTGCTGGAGCGGGTGGTAATGGTGGTCGCCGCACTGGCGCTTCTGGATCAGGAAGAAATGGTGGTGGTGGTAATACAGGTTCTCCAGCAGCCGCTGGTGGTGTTGGGTTTGGTAATGGTGGTATCGGTACATACAACGGTGGGGATCAGGGATCTGGTGGTGGCGGTGGTGGTTACTGGGGTGGCGGTGAAGGTGGCGGTGATGCTGGCGGCTTCGGTGGAGGCGGCGGTTCGGGGTACATAAATACTAACGTTGTCACGAGCGGAAATACGCAACAAGCGAATTATCGATGGAGTCCAAATACATCACCAAACTTCCTTTCTACGTTTGGTAATGGCGGTCTTGGTACTGCATCAGGAAATAATGGAGCGATTATTATTACAGGACTTTGATATGAATGATTTTAATATGTTGATGCTTTTTCCTTGTAATGTTATGTTTAAAGAAGAAAGAGGTTTAATTACAGAAAATTTAATTTCTATTTCTAAAGAAATATTATTAAAAAATGCAGAAACACCATTTCATAGTAAATGTATAAGCACGGTTCGAACTAAAAGTGATATTTTAGAATTGTCAGAATTTTCAGGGATTAAGCAATTTCTTGGTAATCTTGTTTATGTTTATTGCGAACAAATGAAAATCGATTGTTCTAAATTGAGTATTTTAGATAGTTGGTTAAATCTATATGAAGAAGGTGGTTATCAAGATTTACATAATCATCATGATTCTATGATTTCTGGGGTATTTTGGCTGCAAAGTTCAGAAGAAAAAGATTTTGTTTTCCAAGCACCATGGCATTTTATGCAACCAAAACTTCCGAATTATACAGAATATAATTTAAATAACTGCCATAACGTAGAAATAAATAGCAATGTGGGTAGAGGAATGGTCTTTATGAGTCATATGTTGCACCGAACTCTACCGACTAAAACGGAAAGAATTAGTTTAAGTTTTAATGTAGGTTAAAAATGGCAATCAATCTATTACCTGGCGATGCAATTGCATCAAATACTATTACCGACACTCAGATGAACTCTGCAACATGGGCGCAAGTTTATGCTGCTCTTGCAACTGCAAATGCGGCTTATGCTCAAGCAAATAGCGCAACAACAGCAGCAGAAAGTGGTGTTTCTCTTGGTTTAGTGATTGCATTATCCTAATCGGAGAATAAAATGGCACAAGTATTTAAGTTACGAGCAGCATCACTAACAACAGCTAATGCTAATGTTTATGTTTGTCCTGCGAATGCAACATCTATTGTTATCATGGGACAAATTGCAAACAAAGATGGTGCTAACTCTGCCGACGTAACTATGTACGTTTATGATTCTAGTGAAGCAGCAGCAAAGGCTCTAGTATATACTGTTCCTGTTCCTGCAGATGCAGCAACAACCTTTTTGACAGGTAAATTAGTTTTAGAAGCAAATGATTATATTTTTGGAACTGCTTCTTCAAATAATCATCTAGATGTTACAGTAAGCATTTTGGAAATGACATGACAACACGTTTTATTGGCGCAAGAAGAATTGCTAGTTCCACTGCAGCAAACGTTGCAGGTATTTGGTCACTTGATGATATCACATTCTTTCGCACATATGGATACATCACAGATTCTACTGCAATAACTGTAGTGCAAAATTTTAATTCATCATCTGTGTGGCGTTGCCCAGATGGTGTTACTACTGTCGAGTATCTAGTTCTTGCTGGCGGTGGTGGTGGTGGCGCAGGTGCATATCTTAACCCAGGATTTGGTGCTGGCGGTGGTGGATTTAGAGTAGGGTCTGGATACGCAGTTACAGCAAATAATCTGTACACTATTACAATTGGTGCGGGTGGTGGAGGCGGGAGCATTGGATCATCATCATTTTTTGGTATCTCACCTGCAACTCCTGGTGGAATACAAACAGATGGTGGAGGCGCAGGTGCACCTGGTCCACAAAATGGTGGTTCTGGCGGCGCACCTGCTGGATTAGGAAATCTACCAAACGTTTATAGTCCAGCACAAGGATATAGTGCAACACCAGGCACAGGTCGTGGTGGTGGTGCTGGCGGTCCGAATGGACAAAATGCAATGTCATCAATCACTGGTACTGCGCGTGGATATGGTGCTGGTGGTGGCGGAACTCCACTAGATCCAAACGCAGGAAGTCAAGGTGGAATTTCTCCTGGCGGTGGAGCAGGATATCCAGGTGGTTCTGGTACTGCCAACTTTGGCGGAGGCGGAGGCGGCGGTGGGTATGGTCCGAATGGTGGTTCAGCTGGTGGTTCTGGTGGTTCTGGAACTGTTATTCTCAGATATTCTATGTCAAGAACAGGCGTTGTTGCTTTTGTAAACACAAGTTCATTTATTGGTCCGACTGGTATCACAAGTTGCGATTATTTTGTTGTTGCTGGCGGCGGTGGAGGCGGTTGGTATGGCGGTGGTGGCGGTGCTGGTGGTGTTAGATTCGGTTCTAATTACCCACTAACTGCTGGCAATGCTTATACAATTACTATTGGTGCTGGCGGAGCTGGAGGATATCCAGCAACACCATATGACACTGGTTCAGGTGCAAGTGGTACAAATAGTGTATTTGGGACTATTACCTCTGCTGGCGGTGGTGCTGGTGGAACACCTGGACAACCTGGAGGAACTCCAAACGATGCTCGTGGTCAAGGTGGTTCAGGTGGAAGCGGCGGTGGAAGAACAGCAGGTGGACCAACAGCCAGTGCAGGATCTGGAAATATTCCGTCAGTTTATCCATCACAAGGAAACAATGGTGGCAATGCGACTGGTGGACCAAATCCTGGTGGTGGAGGCGGTGGCGCTGGCGCTGTGGGTGGTAGCACAAGCCCAGCAACACCAACTGCAACAGGTAATGGTGGAATTGGCATTATTTGTCCATTTATTGCAGGTGGCACATTGTACAATGTGTACTTTGGTGGTGGTGGTGGTGGACACACAGGTGCTCTACCGAGAGCAATAGGAGGACCATCAGGTGGTGGAGATGGTGGAGCAGGACCAGCAGCACCAACAACAGCAGGAAATAATGCAATTGACAATCTTGGTGGCGGTGGCGGCGGTGGAAATCCCGCAGGTAGAGGGTCTTCTGGTATTGTAATTTTAAAATTTAATCCGTAAACTTGGAGTGACTTTATGAATGAAGAAGTAAAAATATATCAGTTATATGGAATCAACACAGCAATGCACCTACTTCGTCCAGGTGCTCGTTGGGAAATCAGCAATCGTGATATAACAATTTGGGAAGACGAGAGACCGCAGCCAACGTGGGAAGAAATAGATGATACGATGGAAAAGATTAAGCAGTTTGAAGATTCAATAAATACAATCTGGACGAAAAAACAAATTCAGGAAATCACAGGCGTTTTTGAGTCTGAAGATTTCGAAGAAGTGAACGAGTACAAATCTAAGGAGTAATGTAATATGGCACACTTTGCAGAGTTAGATGAAAATAATGTTGTAAAGAGAGTTATTGTTGTCGGTAATGATGACACATCTGATGCGCACGGTGTTGAGAAAGAACACATCGGTGCAGCATTCTGTGAACGTCTACTTGGCGGCACATGGAAGCAAACTTCTTACAACGGAAATATGCGCAAGCGTTATGCTGGTATCGGTTTTGCATACAATGCAGAACTCGATGCATTTGTTCCACCAAAACCATTTGTATCTTGGACGTTGAATAACACGACAGCGGATTGGGAAGCACCAGTTGCAAAGCCAGATGATGGGAAAGCATATATTTGGAACGAGTCAACTCTTTCTTGGGAAGAGGATTCTGTTCCAGCTTGATCTATTTTAATCATGGAGTTATATTATGCAAATTATATCATTATTTCCGACTGCGGTTGGAATGTTTCATCTGGGTCGAGATTTAACTGAAATTGAGAAAGGTGCTCTATTAGATCTTGAAATGAAGCCCAACATGGGCAATACAACAAGCGCGGATAGATTTATTCTTCGAAAAGAAGAACTTAAAGATCTCCGCGCTTTTATTCAGACTTCCATTGATACCTATTTTCAGGAAGTTGTTGCACCATCAAAAGATGTAAATTTGTATATCACGCAGTCTTGGGTTAATTATAGTAAACCAGGGCAATGGCATCATGCACATGAGCATCCAAACTCATTTCTTTCTGGTGTTTTCTATGTGCAAACAGATAATTCAAAAGATCGAATTTACTTTGAAAAAAATCATTATGATCAGATTTCCTTTCCGACAGATAATTTCAATCTCTACAATTCAAAAACTTGGTGGTTAGAAGCCACTCAAGGAAGATTAGTGATTTTTCCTTCCTCGCTAAGACACTCAGTAAATGTAGTACAAGCCGAACAAACTCGTGTCAGTCTTTCGTTTAATACTTTTGCAAAAGGATTAATAGGTTCGGAAGAGAATCTAACTGCTCTCGAGGTGGGGCAGATCTATAACTAAATAAATGGCAAGAAAACTAAAAGGCGGTGCAGATGGTGATGCTTCTTTCGCCTCTTATGGTGGATCTGGCGGCTCTGGTATTATTATTACCAAACTTAACGGATAATCGGAAAAGAAAATGGCAGAAAAATTACCAGGAACAGCAATTGTAGCAAATACGATTACAACAACGCAGTTGTCGACAATTGTGGTGAATCAGATCTCTGCGGGTGGTGGACCTCGCGTCTCTAGTTTGATCTATCCTGGAAATGACACAGCAGGTAACACTGTCGGTGGTCAAACTGTTTATATCAACGGTGCTGGTTTCGAAACAAATAATGCCATTTATATCAACGGTAATGCCGTTCCTTCAAAGTCATTCATCAGCGCAAGCAATATTTCTTTCACAACACCAGCATTATCCGCAGGCATTTATCCAGTTTATGTGATCAACACAGACTCTGGTGCAACTGCAATTTTTGTTCCAGGTTATATTTCTTCTGCTGAGCCTGCATGGGCGACTGCTGCTGGAAGTTTGAGTGAATCGCAAGATGAACTCAGCGCATGGAGTTATTCTCTATCTGCAACTGGTGATGCTCCAATCACTTATGCTCTTGCTGCTGGGAGTTCACTACCAACAGGAGTTTCTCTTGCTGCAAATGGATTGATCAGTGGAACAATCACATCTCCATCAGGCAATACAACAACCTATACATTTAGTGTTGTCGCAACCGATGCACAGAATCAAGATTCTACAAGACAATTTACTGTTACAACATCAACAGGCGAAGGTGTGTTGTTTGCGAATAATGTTTTATTGATTCATGCTGACGGAACGAATAATCAAAACAATCATACATTCTTGGATTCTTCGAATAATAACTTCACTATTACTAGAAACGGTAATGCAACTCAAGGAACATTTAGTCCATTTAGTCAAACTGGATGGAGTGGATATTTTGATGGAACTGGAGACTATCTAACTTATAGTCCTGGATCAACATTATCTTCTATAGGAACTGGACCATTAACAATTGAAGCATGGGTATATTACACAGGAAATCACTCTGGTTTTCATGATATTTTTGTAACCAGTACTAGTTTAGGAATGTTATTAGATGCAGGAAAACTTCGTTTTTATGGTTTTTCTGCAGCAACAGCTGCAACTAATCTAGTTCAAAATACATGGGTTCACGTGGCAGTTGTTCGACAATCTTCTAATGTGTTTGGTTTTATTGGTGGAACAAAGGTTTTAGATACAACAACCAATGTAGGATTTAGTGGATCAACGGGATATATTGGTTCTTGGACTTCAGGCACTACTGAAAATTGGCCAGGATATATTTCTAATTTAAGAGTTTCAAATAGTGCAAGATATACAGCCAATTTCACACCATCAACAACACAATTTACTTCAGATGCCAATACGGCATTACTTACACTGCAATCAAATCGATTTATAGACAATAGCAATAACAACTTCACAATCACACGCAATGGTGATACTTCTATTCAAGCATGGTCTCCATTTGCTCCAACTGCTGAGTATTCAACAGCAAATGTGGGTGGTGGTGGGTATTTTGATGGGACTGGAGATTATCTGTCAGTACCAGATAATGTCGCATTAGAATCATTTACTGATTTTACTATTGAATTTTGGGTATATTTCAATTCTGTATCAGGCACACAAATTGTTGTTGATAAAGGATGGAATGCTGCAGCTATCAGTCCCTATCTGATTTTCCTGTCGTCAGGTAGTCTCATAGCATACGCTAGTTCTGGATCTACATGGGATGTTTTGAGCGGCAGTTCTTTTGGAACAATGGCAACAGGTCAATGGTTTCATATTGCATTAACGAGAAGTGGAAGTTCGATACGATTATTCACGAATGGCAGTTTGATTACAACTGTCACTAACTCAACGACTTTAATGAATAGTGCCTCTAATTTAGGTGTGGGCGCAGGACCATCTGCGGGAGTTAATCCTCTAAATGGATACCTGTCAGGTCTTCGAATTGTGAAAGGTACTGCTGTTTATACTTCTGCGTTTACTCCACCAACAGCACCACCAACAAACATTGCTAATACATCTTTACTTCTCAACTTCACCAACGCTGGCATCTTCGACCAAACAGCGAAGAATGTAATTGAAACAGTCGGTGATGCCAAAGTTAGCACTGCGCAATTTAAGTATGGTACTGGTTCTATTTCGTTTGATGGTACTGGTGATTATATCAAGATAACCAAGAATGCAACTCTATTAAATTTTGGATCTGGCGATTTCACAGTTGAAACTTGGGTGCGCTTCAATACCGTTGGCGCAGATCAAGCAATATTGGGATCTGATGGCACAACAGGAGCCTATGATATTCTTTACAGAACTGGTGTAGGTTTAGTTATCGGCAGATACAACACAGCATTCGATAGTAACTTTTCATGGTCGCCAAGTATTAATACTTGGTATCACATTGCATGGTGCAGATCAGGAAGTTCACTAAGAGCATTTGTAGACGGCGTTCAAATTGGATCAACTGCAACAAACACAAATGCATATAATGGTGGCACAAATTATTCTGTCATAGGCGCTTCAGATGCAAGTAATACTAGATCATTAAATGGATTCTTAGACGATCTTCGCATCACCAAAGGCTATGCTCGCTACACATCAAACTTCACAGCGCCAACTTCTGCGTTGAAGGACAAATAATGAGTATCTATAAACTCCCTGGTTCTGCAATTCAAGCGAATACGATTAGTGTAACCCAGTTACAAACAACTGTTGTGACTCAAATTCAATCTGGTGCTAGTGGTGGTCCGAAAGTCAAGAGCCTCATCTATCCAAGCAATGACACTGCTGCAAACTCAACAGGTGGTCAAACTGTTTATATTACTGGTTCTGGTTTCGCTGCCAATGCACAAGTTCTTGTGAACGGTGCTGCTGTACCTTCTCAATCGTTTATCAGTGCAAGCAATATTTCTTTCACAACACCAGCACTTTCGACTGGAACCTATCCTGTTTATGTGATCAATCCAGAAGATGGTGGAACTGCGATTCTATATCCAGGATTATTAATTTCTGGTGAGCCAACATGGGTCACGTCAGCAGGAAGTTTAAGTGCATCGCAAGATGAGTTAATTTCCTGGAGTTATTCTCTATCTGCCACAGGTGACACACCAATCACTTATGCGCTTGCAGCAGGAAATACCTTACCAACTGGAATTAGTCTTGCAGCAAATGGGCTAATCAGTGGAACAGTCAGTTCACCAACTGGTAATGCAACAACATATACGTTTAGTGTGATTGCAACTGATGCTCAAAATCAAGACTCCACGAGACAGTTTACTGTCACGACGTCAACTGGAGAAGGTGTATTATTCGCTAATAATGTTCTATTGATTCATGCTGACGGAACGAACAATCAAAACAACCACACATTCTTAGATTCTAGCAATAATAATTTCACCATTACAAGAAATGGTAATGCAACTCAAGGTAGTTTCTCTCCGTTTAGTCAAACTGGATGGAGTGCATTTTTTGATGGTACTGGGGATTATTTAACAGTTGCCGACAATGCAGCTCTGCAAATGGGAAGTGGTGATTTTACTATTGAATTTTGGATGCAACCAACAAGTACTGGGGTAGCAACTGTATTTGGAAAGGGGTTTAGTGCTTCAGGTGCTATTTTAATGCAAACACTTTCTACCAGTGGAAGAATAGAACTTTGGGTCAATGGTTCTTTAGTGATAACAGAATCTTCGGGAACATATTCTCCTAATAATTGGTATCATATAGCTGTAGTTAGAAGCGGTACATCACTTGTATTATACAGAAATGGAGTATCAACGGGCTCGGTTACAAATTCCGTGAACTTAAACAGTACCGCGTCTTTGGGAATAGGCGGCGATCCTACAAATTTAGGTTATACTTTTACAGGTTATATATCTAACTTCCGCATGGTAAAAGGTACTGCAGTTTATACATCAACATTCACTCCACCAACCGCCCTGCTCACAGCCATCGCCAACACCTCGCTGCTTACTTGCCAATCAAATCGTTTCAAAGATAATAGTAATAACAACTTCACTATCACTCGTAATGGTGATGTTTCTATTCAAGCATGGTCTCCATTTGCTCCAACAGCTGCATATTCAACAGCGAATGTTGGCGGGAGTGGGTATTTTGATGGAACTGATGATTATTTACGCATTACAGACAATGCCGCATTTGATTTTGGATCTGGTGACTTCACTATTGAATGTTGGGCATATACTGAAACTTTTGCATCACAGTATAATGTATTGGTGTGTCAGTGGGGTTCCAGCACAGCTTGGATTTTTAGAATCCAATCTACATTGATTGGTCTTTACGCAAATATTGGTGGAACACAAAACTACACAGCTTCAGTTACTAACACAACAGGACAATGGGATCATTTTGCTGTTACAAGATCAGGCACAACATTAACTTTTTATAAGAATGGAGTATCTGTGGGGACCACCAGTATTTCAGGAACGATAAACAATGCAGCTGAAACAATCAGCATTGGTGTATTGAGTGAGTATAACTCTACAACGACTCATAAAGGTTACATATCTGGTTTGCGTGTTATAAAAGGTTCTGCAATTGCACCAACAATCACATCACCACCAACAAACATCGCCAACACATCTCTACTCTGCAACTTCACCAATGCTGGCATCTTCGATCAAACAGCGAAAAATGTTCTCGAAACAGTGGGTGATGCAAAAGTAAGCACTGCACAGTATAAGTATGGGACTGGATCAATGTATTTCGATGGAACTGGAGATCGTGTACATACTGGTCCAAGTAATCCGCTAATATCTCTTGGAACAGGAAATTTTACGGTAGAGTGTTGGGTAAATAAGTTGGATACAAACCATAGAGGAATATGGCAGATATCGTCGACGGCTGGAGGATTGCAAGCATCAACATCAAATTTAGCACTTGGTTATCAGACTGGTGTTTGGCAAATTTATCGCAACGGTAATTCTGAAAGTGCAAGTTATAGTATTACACCAAATACATGGTATCATACTGCAGTAGTAAGAAATAGTGGAACTACAAAACTTTATGTCAATGGCACAGAAGTAATATCAGTAGCAGACACAAACAATTACACTGGAACATATATGGTAATTGGTGGATATTATGATACAAATTATTTACATAATGGCTACATCGACGATCTTCGCATCACCAAAGGCTACGCTCGCTACACATCTAACTTCACTGCACCAACTTCTGCTTTAAAGGATAAATAATCATGGCTCGTAAACTCAAAGGCGGTGCGATTCAAGCGAATACAGTCACCACAACTCAAATGAACGCTAATGCATGGAGTCAAGTATATGCAGCACTCGCAGCAGCAAATGCTGCATATGCTCAAGCAAACACTGCAAACACTTCAGCCGCTAGTGCTTCTGGTGGCTTTGCTAAATCGTTTTTAACAGGACTATAAAATGCCAGAAACATATAAAATTCTTGGTCAGGTTGCAGCAACTGCAAACACCACACATAACGTATATACTGTTCCTGCAGCAACACAGACAGTTGTTTCCTCTATAGTGATTGTAAATAGAAATAATGGATCAAATTGCACTTATCGTGTTGCAGCACAACAGGCGGGGGCTGCTCTAGCCAATCAGCATTACCTTGCATATGATGCTCCGATTGCTGCACTAGATACTGTTGCATTGTCATTAGGAATTACACTTGGAAACACGGATGTAATTTCTGTATATACTTCAAACTCAAATCTTTCATTTAGCGTATTCGGAACAGAGATCACCTAATGGGATTTAAGATTGGTTCACTTATAACGATTGGAAATCGTGGGTTGAATCCAACTCATGTGCTTTCGCGCACACGACAGGTTGTAAATCCAGTATGGAATTACCCTTCGCCAAAAACTGTTGTACTTACATTTAAACAATCTGGATCATGGACATGTCCAACAGGTGTCACTGAGGTTGAGTATCTTGTCATTGCTGGTGGTGGAGGAGGTGGTGGTGCAAGTGACATTGGAGCAGGTGGTGGCGGTGCTGGCGGATTTAGAACAGGAACTGCATTTCCAGTGACTGCTGGAAACACTTATACAATCACTGTTGGTGCTGGTGGAAACGGTGGAACTGGCACTCCAAGCGGTTCAACTGTTGCAGGATCTAATGGATCTAGTTCTGTATTTGATACTATTACTTCTGCTGGCGGTGGTGGCGGCGGATGTGGTAAAAATGGTGGAGTAGATTCTGATGGTAGAAATGGAGGATCTGGTGGTGGTGCAGGAGTTGCATCTAATCCAAACTCAGGAAAAACAGGTGGTTCTGGTAATATACCATCTGTAAACCCGTCTCAAGGAAATAATGGTGGTAATTCAACGTATGGTGCACCAGCATATGGTGGTGGCGGTGGTGGTGGATCAGGTGCTGTTGGTACAAACGGAACAACTTCTGTTGGTGGAAATGGTGGAAATGGAACAGCGTCAAGTTTATCTGGTTCTAGCGTAACCTATGCAGGTGGTGGTGCTGGTGGAGTTGGTGGTTATGGTGGATCAGCTGGATCAGCTGGATCAGGTGGCGCAGGTGCAGTAAATACCGCAGCATCTCCAAACACTGGTAGTGGTGGAGGTGGTGGTTCTAATTCTGGAACAGGTGGATCTGGTGGTTCTGGTATTGTAATTCTTAAATATGTAATGCCAAATTTTGGTATTCAAGTTTTCAATTCAACAACAGAATGGAAATGTCCAGAAGGCGTCACTTCTGTTGAGTATCTAGTTATTGGTGGAGGAGGATCTGGAGGAGGATACACCAGCGGTGGTGGTGGTGGTGCTGGTGGATTTAGAGTTGGTGCAAATTTCTCAGTAACTGCAGGAAACACCTACACAGTTACAGTTGGTGCTGGTGGAGCAGGAATTAATACAGGTTTAGGAGCTTCTAATGGATCTTCTTCAATTTTTGCTACTATAACTTCCGCAGGTGGCGGCAAAGGTGGTGTTAGAGGTCCTTCAAATGTTGGTGCTGCAGATGGTGGTTCTGGTGGTGGTGGTCACGGTGATGGTGGTGGTAATGGTGGGCTTGGTAATACACCGAGCGTGTCACCATCACAAGGAAATAATGGAGGAAACGCTCTTACTGGCGATTATCCAAACTTCCGCGCTAATGGCGGTGGTGGTGGTGGCGCAGGAGCTGCTGGTCAAAACGCGCAAGCAGGTTCAAATGGTAATGGTGGTAGTGGAGCTGTGTCTTCTATCACAGGAATAACATTAACTTATGCTGGCGGCGGGGGAGCAGGTACAAGCAGAACCCAATTTGGTGATATTGCTGGTTCTGGCGGAACAGGAGGAGGGGGAGCTGGCGCACCAAGAGCACCTGCCAATTCGAATGGTACATCTGGAACAACAAACACTGGTGGTGGTGGTGGCGGTGCAGGTGGTGATGCTTCTTTCACCTCTTATGGTGGGTCTGGCGGCTCTGGTATTGTTATTATCAAACTCAACGGATAATCGGAAAAGAAAATGGCACGCAAATTAGACGGTAGTTATATCACAGCAAACACGATTACAACAACACAGTTGACAACAACTGTCGTGTCTCAGATTTCTGCTGGTGGTGGTCCGAAAGTCACAACAATCACTTATCCAAACAGCGCAACAGCAACTGTAAATACAGGCAACGAATCGATTGTTCTTACAGGAACAGGATTCGATGCTGGTGTGCAGATTTATGTGAACGGTGCTGCTGTTCCTTCCGTGTCAAGAACAAACTCAACATCACTCTCATTTACAACACCAGCACTTTCTACTGGAACAACCTATCCACTATACGTCGTCAATCCAGACGGTGGAACAGCAGTTGTGGTTCCTGGAATGGTAGTGTCGGCAGGACCTGTTTGGGTAACTGAATCACCATTGACTTCTTGGGGTGCGTCAAGTGCACTATCACGATCATTAGTTGCCACGAGCGACTCAACAGTGAGTTATGCACTACAAGACGGCAGCTCACTACCATCAGGACTATCACTTGCTGCGAATGGATTGCTCAGTGGAACTCTTACATCACCACCTGGAGTGGAAACAACTTATAACTTCACAGTAACTGCAACAGATTTAGAATTACAAAAATCATCCAAAGCATTTAGTATAAACGCATCAAGTGGAAATCTTTCATTTTCCATCACACCATCAGTAAACGGGAAATCAACCTGGGATCCATCTATAGATGGCGAATTGACATTAACATCAAATGGAACTTGGACAATAAGCACTTCTAGCGATTTAACAGCAAATATTATTATGTGGGGTGCTGGTGGCGGAGGAGCAACAGGAAGTGGAGACAGTTCAACAGTTCCTCATAGAAATATGAGAGGCGGTGGTGGTGGCTGCGCGAAAGGATTAGTAACTCTAACTAGTGGTGTATCATATACGATTAGAGTTGGAGAAGGTGGTCGAGGCGCAAATCAAGCGACTGTGCTTTTCGGTGGTGGTGTTGCTGGTGGTGGTGGAGCAATTACTGATGATGGTAATTGGGGTTGTGGTGGTGGTGGAGCATACACTGGTATATTTAGAGGAACTGAAACACATGCAAATTCAGTTTTAATTGCAGGTGGTGGTGGAGGAGCAGGTCTCCATAGAAATAGTGGACCAAGTGTAATATGCGTTGGTGGTGCTGGTGGTGGCGCAAATGGAGAAAACGGCACTTGGAACGGCAGTAATACATCAGTATACGCAGGCACTGGCGGAACACAAAATGCAGGTGGATATCTTCCGAATCCTAATTCATTTGACACGCCAGGAGGTGCATTAACTGGAGGATATGGCACTAGTGCTGCACCTAACGATGCATTAGTTTCTGGAGGAGGTGGATCTGGTTATTATGGTGGAGGTGCAGGGCAAAATTCTGGGGACATAATTGGTGGAGGTGGCGGAGGAAGCGGTTATGCACATCCAACATATACCAGCCAAACCACACTATATACTGGATATCAATTTAATCCTGGCAATAATACAGACTCTAGATGCGCAAATGCAGGAATAGGTGGCACTGGAGCTTCTTACAGCGTTGTAAATTCAACGTATGGTGGTAATGGAAAATTTGTCCTAATTAGTACAATTTCTTCGTAAATACTTGATCATTTACTTCTAATGAAAACACTTGAAGAAAAGAAATTGTTGGTAAAAATGGCTCGCATGTTTGGCCAGCCAGTTGATCAAGCATTGATTGAGTCTGTTGATCGCGAAGAAAAACTTGCTGCTGCTCTTTTTGGTGAACCAAAACAAGAAGTCATCGCTGAAGAAAAGATTCCAATCCTCAAAGAAGATTTGCTTACTGAAATTGAATCAATTCCAGCAAAACCTGCTGAGACTAATCTACAACTACCCGAAGATTATAAAGTTCAGCAGGTCGCTAATTATCTCGACACAGTTTCAAATACGAAAAAGCCACCATTAGCAACTGCATTGATGGATAAAGAGTTTGAGGCTTTACGAAAAACTGTAATGGATTTATTACAGAAAGTCAATACACTTTCGTGGGGAAGCGGCGGAACTGGTGCTGTAAGAATTATTGATCAGGATGACTTGGACAAATCAACTGTAGCAAACGGTCGTTATATGAAATATATGAATGGTATGTTCGTCATGGACGAAATCAATCCGTTCGATGTGATTCACAATACAACTCTTGTAACAACGAACACATATACAGTCCAGGACAATGACTATTATATTGGTGTGAATCATGCTGGTCCTGTCACGATTGTCATTCCATCTGTTCCAGATTCTGGTCGTGAGATTGTGATCAAAGACGAATCAGGAAACTGTGAAACGCATAATATTACTATCTCTGGTCCGATCGACAACGATGCAAACGGAGCCATATTAGCAGTCAACAACGGAGCATTGCACATGCTATTCCGTGGTGATTATTGGAGAATTATCTAATGACTTATTTGTATAATAAAAATGTCAATGTTCTGAACGCAAATACGATTGTTGCGACAAGTAATCCGTTTCCTGTAACAGCCGTTGGTGACGGACTAGAAGTTAAAGGTATTTCACCAGATGCGTTTGGTCGCACTCGTGTTTCTGAATTGTTCACGCTCGGTGATTATAAGCATCTCTTTGCAATCGATCCAAACTTTTTGGATGTCACTTCAAATGGCTCAGTTACATTTGAGATGAATAAAGCACAAGCAACACTCTCTACAAATAGTAATTCTTCTGCTTATGCAATTCACCAGACTAAATTTTATCACCACTATCAACCAGGAAAGAGTCAATTAATCTTTTCTTCTTTCAATTTTGGTGCACCAGATCGAAATGTAACGAAAAGAACTGGATATTTCGATGATCGCGATGGTATCTACTTCGAACAAGTGGGTAGCAATACAGCAAATGGAAATCTAGTTGCAAATACAACACAGACACTCAACTGGGTTATTCGCTCATATACTGGCAATACAGCAAATGAATCCAATGTAGTTACAACAATTAATGGTGTGCCTTATACTTACCAACGTCGTGTTCCACAATCAGATTGGAATGTAGATAAATGCGATGGAACAGGATTGAGCGGATTTAATCTAGACATCACCAAAACTCAATTAACCTATACAGATTTTCAGTGGCTTGGTGTTGGTCGTGTTCGTTGCGGATTTGTTCATAATGGTAAAGTAATTATTGCTCATGAGTACCTCCACTCAAATGTTCTTGATGAGGTTTATATCGCAAACCCAAACCTTCCAGTTCGCTGTGAGATTCGCAATACTGGAGCAGGAACAGGTGGATCAATGGATCAGATTTGTTCTACTGTCGCAAGCGAAGGCGGTTATATTGAATCAGGTATTGATTTTGCAATCACTGCAAATAATCGATCAACTGCAACACCTTCGGCAACTGAACTTCCATTAGTTGCAATTCGACTTAAAAATGATTTCCAAGGATTTCCAAATCGAATCAGCGTTCGTTTAAATCAAATTGCTCTGCATGCTGAAACAAATAGTATCGTTTACGAAGTGCGTAAACTTGCAAATACATCTTTCCTTGCAAATAACACTGGTGCTCTTGTTTGGACTTCTGCTTCACCATCAAGCGGTGTTGAGTACTGTATCAATGCAGATACCATTACTAATGGTGAGTCATTTGCTACAGGATTTGTACCTGCTGGCGCATCGCAGAACTCCCTCTCTCCAGTTGCATCAGGCGCATTGACTGCGGCAAAGAAAAATATCATTGTTCAGAACTTTGACTCAACAGATTCAGAAGTTTATGTAGTCGTGGTTAGAACAATTACCACAGCAGGAAATCAGATTGCATCAGTCGGTGCAGCCTTGCAGTGGCGTGAGATCTACTAAATAACTAAATAAAACAAAAGATAGACTTGAATTGATCATTTAAACTGCTGAGATTCGCCTTCCTAGTGTTGAAGGCAGTATGGATTTGATATCTACAAACCCATTCAGGAGTTCAAATGAAGAAGTTACTTCTTGCGCTACTATTCGCAGTAGGCGCAACACAGGCATTCGCCCAGACTACAACAGTTTCTACGGTCAATACGACCTCCGATGTCAATACGACAACAAATTCAACATCGACTTCCACATCGACATCGGACAATACCAACACGAATGTGAATACGAATAATAACATTCAGTCTGGTACTGCAACTAATATTAATCAGAATACGAATACTTCAACTTCTACTTCGACTTCTGATAATACGAATACGAATGTGAACACAAACACTTCGACTTCGACCTCTACGAATACCAATACCAATGTGAATACGAATAATAACATTAATAGTGGTACAGTAAACTACAACAACAATAATACCTCTACTAGCACCGCTACAAATACGAATAATAACAATTCGGTGGTGAACAGTACAAATACAAACACGAATGTGAATACGAATAATAACATTCAGTCTGGTACTTTGACAAATAATAATAACAATGTGAATACTTCGACTTCTACGGCTACAAATACGAATAACAACACGAATGTGAATACGAACAATAACATTCAGTCTGGTACATTGACTAATATCAACCAGAATACAAATAACACCACATCTGTAAATACAAATAATAATAACAATGTGAACACAACGACATCTAATAATACTAATAATAACAACAATGTCAATGTGAGCACATCAACCTCAACAAACACAAATAACAATAATAACAATTTGTCTGGTGAGGTAACTTATAATAACAATAATAACAACAACACAAATATCAATTCAACAAATACTAACAATAACAATAATGTCTCTACATCAACCAACACAAATAACAACAACAATGTCTCTACTTCAACTAACACAAATGTGAATAAGAACGACAGCACTTCTGTTGCCACAAATAATAATAACAATGTAAATGTGAGCACATCAACTGCTGTTAATAAGAACGAGAATGTAAACAAATCAGAAAGCACAAGCCAATCAAGTGTAAAGACAGATAACACAAATACTAACATTAATCGTAATGAAAATATCACCAAATCAGAAACAACAATCAAAGCACCTCCTGCTTCTGCTATTGCTCCAATGATCTCAACATATAGCCAGGACGTCTGTGTATCAGGCGTTTCTGGCGCTGTTCAAACTCAAGTGTTCGGTGTCTCTGCTGGTAAGGCAGTTCGTGATATGAATTGCGAAAGATTGAAACTTTCCAAGACTCTATACGACATGGGTATGAAGGTTGCTGCTGTGTCACTAATGTGCCAAGACGAAAGAGTGTTCAAGGCTATGGAAATGGCTGGAACACCTTGCCCATACATGGGTAAGATCGGTAAGGAAGCAACAACAGAGTGGACAGGTAATAAGGAAGAAAGACCAGACTTCAAGAAGAAGTGGTGGAAATTCTGGGAAAAGAAAGAGCAAGAAACATCTGAAGAACTTCCAGTAGCCTCCGTAGGTGGCTGATGAAGCGACTTCTCGCTCTACTACTATTGGCGGTGGCTCCTGCGTTCGCGCAGGAGTACACTCCGCCACCACCGCCCCCTATATATGATCCTACGGTTGAACAGACATATACTGTTACGCAATCACAAACACCATTACAAAATATCAATCAAAACTCAATTGGAATACCATTAACATTGTATGATGATGGTTCTACTTTCCAACCAATTGACTTACAATTTGATTTTTACTTTTTTGGTAGTTTGTTTGATTCAGTTTATATCTCGCAAAATGGATTGATAAGTTTTACCAGCAATGCCAATGGTTGCTGCAGTGGTAATGAATTGCCATTTTTATCTAATCAATCATACTATAATTTAAACAATAGCATTTTTGCTATGTGGTCAGATCTTGCTGATTTTAATAATCCAGGCAATCCGTATTATAAGTCTACAGGAAATTCATTCACTGTTGGTTGGTATGGCGTTGATGAATTAGGTTCACCAAATAAGTTTGATTTTGAAATTAGGTTATTTGCTGATAGTAGTTTTTCTATAAATTACGGTTCGTTTGATTATACAATGGCAACAGGTAGAACATTTACCTCTGGTTTTCAGGGCGACACTGCCACAGAATTTACTCAATTTTATTGGGGCAACAATCCATCATCTTTACAAAACACAACATACTTTGTGCAGTCATCAGAGATTGTTCCAATATCAACAGCCCCTGATTGTACCACAAATCCATACGACCCTTCTTGTGTGATTGATACTATTGGTATTGACGATGGTGTAACTGACTACACCGACCCAGAAGAAATTTTAGCTGCTATTGAAGAACAGGAAGCGACTCAAGAAGAACTTGAAGAACTAGTTGACGATGGAAGTGATGATGGTTCAGATGATGGCTCTGAATATGTTGAGGAAGAGGAAGAAGAAATATATGTTGCTGATGAAGAAGCAACTGAAGAACTTCTTGACCAAGACCTAGAAGAAATGCTTGCTGAAGAAACTGATGAAGAAGAAATCTTACTGGTTGAGGATGTAGCAGAAGATCTAGCAGAGCCAGCAGTTGTTGCAACTTATAGAGAACTAACTGATGAAGAAAAGGCTCAGATTCTTGCTGACGCAATTTCTAAAGATGTATTACAAAATGCCCTTACAATTGCATCAGAAGTTAGTTCATCAACTACCAATGCTGCTAGTGGTCCTACTACAGAAAGTGCAGCAACTACTACAACAACCAGATCATCTAATGATCAATCAAGTGTAGCTGAGTCAACCGAAATAGTAGCAGCTGCAGATGTCTTCACAGAACAAAAAGAAGAAAGTTCATCCGTATCCGATACTGGATTAGATGTCCTTGAGACTGGTAGACAAATAGGTCAACAAGCATTATCAGAAACTTTAGCTGCAAGTGATGCTGCATCTAATGATTCTTCAAGAGAAGCTGAATCAATTGCAACATTCTCAAGCGAAGCATCAGTTACAACTCAATCTACTGCCGCAGTGTCCACGGAAACGCAATCAACTGATATATCTGCTCAAAGCGTGACCGAACAGCAGACAACAGAAACACAGGTTGGTGCTTCTGTATCAGAAGATGTAACACAACAAGAAACAGTGGTTGCTGATTCTGGCGCAGAAGTGCAAACAGATATGGGGCAAACAGTTGAGTTTGCAACAAGTGAAACAACAAGCCAAATTGAACAAGAAGCTGAGATGCTTGCTGAATCATTTGTTCGTGGTCCAACTGTTGATATTGTAGAAACAGATGAGGCACTTGCAGTTGTGGAAGCCAGTCGCGCCACAGCAGACCAAAGTGCATTTGATGATGAGTCAAGCAAAGACGCAGAAGTAACAACAGCGATGGTTGATCCAGCATTAGCAATGGCTAATACATTTAATCAAGCGCCAAATGCGATGAGTCTTGAATTCCTTGGAATTATCAAGCCAATAGAAGAAAAGAGTGACGCTGAGGTTCGTGCAGAGCAAGTAGTTGCTGCTAATAAAGAGCAACAAGATGCGATTAATGCAAACTACATGGACGCTGATCAATCAGGCATTGTATCAGCAATTGCAGTAGATGCAGATGTAAGTTCATATCTAACACAAAGAATTCCAGATGTACCGTTCTATAGACCAGAAGACATCTACAAAGGTGTTATTATTAAGGACAATGCCCGTGGCGCATATTTCCTTGAAAAAGGAAACACAGACACTTATAAAAAAATGATCGAAGAACAGTACAAGTAATGTTAGCAGAACTGGCAGCAATCAATGCTGCATATGCTGTTATCAAGGAGGTTGTCTCTAACGGCAGAGAATTAGGTGAGTGTGCAGGTCAATTAGGAAGTTTCTTTGAAGGTAAACGAAAGTTAGAAAAGAAAGTTATTGAAACACCTGCAAATGAGCGCAGCCGACTAGAAGAATTTTTTGCATTAGAAGAAGTGCGAAGAAAGGAAAGAGAACTTAAAGACTATATGTTGATTGCTGGGCGACCTGGATTATGGGATGATTGGGTAAAGTTTCAAAAAATGCATGCGCAGATGGAATTAGCAGCAGCGCAAGCAAGGCGTCGCGCTGAAATTGAAGCCGCGCACAGGCAAGAAGAAATTACATTAATGGTTTGTGTAGGAATTTTATTTTTTATGCTTGTTGGCATAATTTTTGGATTTGCTTATATTATAACTAGATAAAGTATAGACAAGGAGCAATACAAATGAGCGATTTAGACGAGAAGGTAGATAAACTAGAAGCAGCAGTTGACCCAAATACGGTCATCAGCATTGGTGGGTACAGTTTTACCCCAGCAAAGTTAATGATCGCTGGCGGTATTGTATCTACTGTATTGGGTGGTCTTTATGGAGCCTTTGAGTTCTATAAAGATTACATGGACATGAAGCAACAGATTCAAGAGTATGTTGCTCCAGACTTATCCGCAATCCAAGAGCGCATCACCAAGATGGAAGAGCGTGTTGATAATGCAGTTGTCATGGTCGATGAAAGTGGTGATATTATCCGCGACGTTCGTTCAGATCTAAAAGGTGATATCGATAGCCTTCAAGCCGATGTCGATGCCGCCGAAAGACGTAATCGCGAGTTAGATAAGGAAGTCCGTGGATTCGTCGGCGTCACAGATCGCGATATGTCGGCGCGATTGAGAGCGATCGAGCGCGAAACAGACGCTAAATTAAAGGAATTAGAGAAGAAAGTCGACGAGAAGATTCAAAAAGCATGGGAAAATCCATTGGCTAAATAAGAAACGATAATGGAAACATTATGTCTCCGCAATGCAGAAAAGCGATATATTGTGAGTTTTCGCAATCGGATTCTAATACTGACTTATGACTATCATGTTGCAGTCAAGTATATGAATTTTGTAAAACAAGCAAATAGGGTATTGGGGAGACGAAAATGAATCTATTAGAAAATTTAAAGTCAATGCTTTCAGATGGAGTCAATGGCTCTGTTTCTTCAAAGCGTGTAATTACATTTTTAGCAACTTTTTTAGTTGCGTTGGCTTTCGTACTTAACTTGTTCTGGAGTTTTACAGTAGAGCAATTTATGTATGATTCTATGATGATGATTGTTGTGGCTGGACTTGGTACTACTGTTGCGGAGAAATTCGCTAAAAAATAATAGGAGATGATCATGGGTACATTAGTTGTATTAGTATTAGTAGTTGTTGCTGGTTGGGTTGCCTGGAAATTATGGAAAAAGCCAGATGCAAACAATGACGGTGTTGTAGACGCTAAAGATGTTCTACATGCTGCTAAAGAAGTTGCTGTTGAAGCAAAGGCAGAAGCAGTAAAGGCAGCAGATGTTGCTGTCGAAAAAGTCAAGAAGGCTCGTAAGCCAAAGGCGCCAAAGGCATGAAAAGAATAGCAGCATTTATTGCTGCTATATCTTTATCCTCTGTTGCTGTAGCCAATCCCTACGACTGGAAGATTCTCAAGGTCGCTGATGGCGACACAGTGGTGTTCGAAGCACCATTCATGCCAGCACCATTGAAACCGCAATTAAGTTTGCGTGTCTTGGGTGTTGATACGCCAGAAAAGGGTGCGAGAGCAGCATGTCCTGCTGAAGCTGCTGCTGCCGAAAAGGCAAGTGCGTTTACAAAGAACGCAGTTGCGAATGCTAAGAAGATTCAGATTGAATTGAAAGAGCATGATAAGTTTGGTGGTCGTGTGCTTGGTGACGTGATTCTTGATGGTCAGAAACTTTCTGAACTTCTAATCAAGAATGGTCATGCTCGTGCATACTTTGGTGAAAAGAAACAGAGTTGGTGCGAATAATGTTTATATTAGAGCCATTCGCAATTCCATTCATCTACTTGTTCAAGTGGTTGGCTGCATTATTCTTATGGCTTTCTAATGCCACATATTGGACATACTCCAAATTGTTAGGCGCAAGCATGTGGCTCAACGATCAGGTCGAGAGTAATATTTGGCCAAGAGATTAATTTATGCTTATACCATTACCATATAAGATCCTTGCGGTGGTTCTTTTAGTTGGCGGTGCTTTTGGCGCTGGTTATAAAAAAGGTATCGCGCAAGGTGAGGTCGAGATTCAACGCGCAGCAAACGAAGCCGAAGAATTGTCAATTGCCTTAAAGAAAGAGCAAGCGATGATTCGCGAGGTTGTAAAGGTTGAGTTCGTTGATCGTGTCACAAAGATTAAAGAAAAAGAAACCAAGATTGTAGAGGCTGCAGCAAATGCAGTTCCTGGTCAATACGATTTATCGAATGGCTGGGTTCATACGCATAATGCTTCCGCTTCTCCTAAACTTGAACTTGATATGAATCTTGCTGCAGATCCTTCAAGTTCTTTTGTTAGAGATAATCAAGCATTACAAACAATTGCAGAAAACTATTCAATTTGTTTGCAAAATGCTCAGCAACTTTCTTCTTTGCAAAAGTATATTATTGAAGTGAATAAAAAGATCGATGATGAAAATGCCAAGAGAGGCATTGACATCAAACTGCCTGACCTGCCATGGAAAAAGAAGGAGGGTTGAATATGAAATACCTTCTGGTGATTTTATTATCTTTGTTTTTAGCTGGCTGTGGTAGTCCATTAACACGATTACTTCCTAAACTTGAGAAGTTGGAAGTTGATCCAATCTTAATGACTCCACCAAAAGAGTTAAAACTTATACAAAAGCCAAGTCCTGAAGAAGTTAAAAAGATTCTCGAAGAACAAGAAAAACAAAAGGCAGAGGCAGCAAAAGATGTCACACCTTAACGAAGTTGGTTATGGGTATTTTAAACATCTCTATCGTGCATGGCGAATCGCTTTCATTCTTTTAGTGCATGGTCTGTTTCCAAATGTATGGAAAACAAAAGCCAGTGATGAATTGTGCAAAGAAAGACTTGGTGATGATGCAACTCGAGCATATATGCTAAAGCATATGTATGGAATTGTTGAAAAGAAATACGAAGAAACACCAAGTATTTGGGATAGATTATCCGATCGTGAACTTGCTGTAATACAGGAAAAGAGTGAAAATAATAAATAATGTACACTTTCAAGGAATTTCTCTCTGAGAGTTGGAGCAATAAGTATAAAAAAACAATAAATTGCTCCAACCCAAAAGGATTCTCTCAAAAAGCCCACTGCCGTGCAAGAACATTGCGTCGAGCAGGAATAAAAACAAAAAGCAAGGCGGTAAAGTAAAATGGTTGACTTTGAGAGCAAACTCAGTAAAATAGAGACTGAGGTCGCTGCAATGAGAGAGAAGATTTCCTTCTTCTCTGTAATCTACGAGAAGTTCGATAGAACTCTTGATAAACTTGAGAAGCAGCATAACGACGAACTCCGTGAAGTTCATAAGAAGATTGAAGAGATTGAAGTTTCCATCATGGATGAAATCAAATCACTTCGTCAAGAGATGGCTGCACAACACGAAGTTGAAAAACAAAAGATCGAAGACCTAAACAAGTGGCGCTGGATTGTAATTGGTGGCGCTGCTGTTGTTGGTTGGATTTTATCTCGAGTGGGGTTGCCTTTCGAGATCAAATAGTATATAATGATTGATCCGTTGGTGAATGATTTTACATTATGTCAATTTATATTGATAGAAAATTTCTTGGTTTTGTATCATCAAAGTTAGAGCAGTATAAGCAAAAGAATACTGATCTCTACAATTTTCGATGCCCATATTGTGGTGATTCGCAAAAGAACAAGTTGAAGGCGAGAGGCTATGTTTATCGCAAGTCAAACGACTACTTCTTCATCTGCCACAATTGCGGCAAGTCTACGACGTTTGCGAAGTTTCTGGAGCACGTCGATGGTACAACCTATAAGCAGTATATCCTCGAACGATATGCAACTGGTCAAACAGGATACGGCTCTAACGTCAAGAAGCCTGATTTCGAACAACTCAAGGGGAACGCCTACGCCAGACTCCAGTCTACTCTCCTCGAGCCCAGAAGAGATTCAGCGCCAGTTGAAAGCCTGGAGAGAACAACAAGAGCGTTTGCACATTATAGTATAAACAATCTTCCTGAAGAGCACTATGCTCGAGCCTATATAAAAAACAGGAAGATTCCTGAGCAGTTCTGGGATGAAATTCTATTCGTCCCTCAGTTCAGAGAATTCCTAGATAAAGAGTTCCCCAATCATGGCAAAGACGAGGTCCCAAACGACGATCGTGTAGTTCTCCTTTACACTAACGAAAAAGGAGAGATTACCAACGTCGCAGGAAGGGCATTGTCTGATACCAAGATTCGATACGTCACTGTAAAGGTGTCAGATGAGAAGAAAGTGTTTGGACTGCACCGTGTACGGAAAGAAACTAGAATCTACGTCGTTGAAGGGCAGTTTGATTCATATTTTCTCCCGAATTGCGTTGCCTCTGGCGATTCTAATTTGGGCGGCGTGGCAGCAATTTTTCCAGAGTTAGATGTAACTCTTGTTTATGATAATGAACCACGCAATCGTGATATTGTAAAACAAATTGAGAAGTCTATAGATTCTGGTCATACAGTTTGTCTTTTCCCTGAGCATACAAAGGGAAAAGATATTAATGAAATGATACAAAATGGTTTGACTTTGAGTGAAATAAAAGATATTATAGATTCTAACACATTCAGTGGCTTGACAGCAAAACTGAAGTTTACGCATTGGAAAAGGTGCTAGTATGGTTACACTAGATGACGCAGGTTTAGAAATTGTCAAACATCCAATCAAAAGAGTTCGCGTGCAATTTCACAGTGGACTTTGGTATGTTGAATATCAGCGTGCACCAAAATATTTCTTTGATAAGTGGTGGTGGTTTGATGATAGCAAGCACCCAGAATATAAAGATGCGTTTGTGCGCGGACAAGAATTAGCAGCACAAGGCGGTGTGAAAGAAATTCGTCATAAGACTTTAGTATTTGAGGCAAATGAATGAACGTTAAATTAGTATCATACAGTAAACCAGTTCTCGAGGGATTGGACACACCAACGGACCTTGTGGCTTTCTGCGCAAGAGTGTCCAATCCCTCTAATCAAATTAATTCTGAAACATCAGAAAAGTTGATCAAGTATTTGGTCAAGCATCAGCATTGGTCACCATTAGAAATGGCAACCATGTGTTTAGAAATTGAAACAACACGTGACATTGCACGCCAAATTCTACGTCATCGTAGTTTTTCTTTTCAAGAATTTTCACAACGTTATGCTGATCCAACCAAGGATCTAGAATTTGTAACACGTGAAGCAAGACTTCAGGATCCGAAGAATCGTCAAAACTCTATCTCTGAAGGCGTTGATGTTATGCTTCAATACGAATGGGATAAACGTCAACAAGACTTGATTGAACAAGTCAAGATTCATTATAACTGGGCAATTGCGAATGGTATTGCAAAGGAACAAGCACGCGCATTGCTCCCAGAAGGATTAATTATGTCCAGAATGTATATGAGCGGATCCTTGCGTTCATGGATTCACTATATACAACTCCGAAGCGGCAACGGCACTCAGAAAGAGCATATGGAAATAGCCAAAGAGTGCGCAAAGGTTATCGCTGAGGTATTCCCTCTTTCAACACAATTTATCGCAACAGAATAATAAGGAGCACATAATGGCGACAAGACTTCCGTCCATTTATCAAGATTTCATTCACATTTCACGTTATGCTCGTTTCAATGACGAACTTGGTCGCCGCGAAACATGGGATGAGACTGTAGATCGTTATATCAATTTTTTTAAGAATCGCACAAACGAAAACAAATTAGTTCCATGGGATGAGTTGCGTTCAGCAATTTTAAATTTGGAAGTCATGCCATCAATGCGTTGCTTGATGACTGCTGGTCCTGCTCTAGAAAAGGATCAAGTGGCTGGATATAATTGCTCCTATGTCGCCATTGATAATGTCAAAGCATTCGACGAGATCATGTATATTCTTATGTGCGGAACAGGTGTTGGATTTTCTGTTGAATCAAAGTATACAAACAAACTTCCAGAAGTTCCAGAAGAACTACACGAAACAGATACGACTGTTGTCGTTGCTGATAGTAAAATTGGTTGGGCTTCAGCATATCGTGAGATCATTTCGCTTTTGTATTCTGGAAAGATTGCAAAGTGGGATGTATCAAAGGTGCGTCCAGCAGGTGAGCGACTCAAGACATTTGGTGGTCGCGCATCTGGTCCAGAGCCACTTGTAGATCTCATCAAGTTCACATTAAATATTTTCCAAAAGGCACGTGGTAGGAAACTATCAACGTTGGAGTGTCATGACATTGTTTGCAAGATTGCTGATATTGTTGTTTGCGGTGGTGTTCGCCGTTCTGCTCTCATTTCTCTTACCGACCTCAACGACGACCAATTGCGTCATGCAAAGTCAGGTGACTGGTGGGCGCACAATGGGCAGCGCGCATTGGCAAACATTTCAGCGGTGTATGACAAACAAGTAGACATGGACACATTCATGAATGAATGGCATGCTCTCTATATGTCCAAGTCTGGTGAGCGTGGCATTTTCTCTCGCGCTGCTTCACAAGCAGTTGCAATGAAGAATGGTCGCCGCGATCCAAAGCATGAGTTCGGTACAAATCCTTGCTCTGAAATTATCTTGCGTCCATTTGAGTTCTGTAATCTTTCAGAGATTGTCGTCCGTGCAAACGATGACGTTGAGTCATTGAAGCGTAAGGCTCGTCTTGCAACAATCATTGGTACATTGCAGTCAACGTTAACAGACTTCCGTTACATTAATAAGAAATGGAAGAATAATTGTGATGAGGAAAGACTACTTGGTGTTTCATTGACTGGTATTTGCGATCACAAACTTCTAAATAAGCCGTCTCAAAAACTGGCAGATGCTCTTGATGAAATTCGCTTACAGTGTGTTGAAACGAATAAAGAACTCGCCGAGGCTCTTGGTGTTCCACAGTCGGCTGCAATCACTTGCGTTAAACCTTCAGGCACTGTTTCTCAATTGGTGGATTCCGCATCAGGCATTCACCCACGTTATGCTCAGTTTTACATTCGCCGTGTAAGAGCAGACATGAAGGATCCGCTTGCTCAGTTTATGATTGACAAGGGATACAAAGCTGAAGAAGATTTCTACAGCAAGTCAAACTGGGTATTCAGTTTCCCAATGAAGGCTCCAAAGAACTCCGTCACTCGCAATGACATGACTGCCATTGAGCAGTTGGAACTTTGGAAAATCTACCAGGATCACTGGTGTGAACACAAGCCATCAATCACTGTATACGTTGGTGATGATGAATGGATGGAAGTTGGTGCATGGGTCTATAAGAATATCTCAATTCTCTCTGGAGTTTCATTCTTGCCACGAGACAATGGTTCTTATCGTCAAGCACCTTATGAAGAAATTGATGAAGCGAAGTACACTGAACTTCTTGCGCTCCAAAACGTTGACATCAACTGGGTGGAGTTTATGGAAGAAACAGATACTACAACTTCAGCAAAGGAACTTGCGTGTACCGCTGGTGCATGCGAGATTTAAAATAGAAAGGAGAAAAATATGACAAAGTCAATTCTTGTTGGTTTAGTTGCTCTTGGTCTCGTTGGTTGTGGCGCAAAGGAAGAAGTTGCAGTTGAGGCTCCAGCAGCCGAAGTTGCTGCTCCTGCCGAAGAAGCCGCTCCAGCCGATGCTGCTGTTGTTGAAGCACCAGCCGCTGAAGTTGTAGACGCAGCACCAGTTGCTCAGTAATTTAAACTGAGTTACTAAGAAAGGGGACTTCGGTCCCCTTTTTTTATTTTTGACTATATAAACCTATGGCATATATTAATGCAAACATCCCGCCCATAGAATGTTATGTGCGGACTAATTTTCTTCAGAACAGAACAGAGTTCGATGAAGCGAAGGACACATATCTTCCCGTCCTTATATTCGGCGTGGCGTCGATACCGCATCGTGCCCCGCTTTTTCATTTCATCATGGAGGACGAAGGGCTTTGGTTCCGCATGCCGATACACGCATTCTGTCATAAAAATCCTGCGCCGCAAGAAGAACTCTATAATTTAGTTCTTTGGGATTCATTCAGTTCATATATCGGCGTCACGCAATTTGATTTTCTCTGTAACAAGAGAATAAAGTACATTGATAGAAACAAGAAGTGGAATGAAGGAACATATATGTTCACACTTGACTGGGCACATGAAGATAGAAATATTGCTGATGTTGGATTCAGTGAAGTTCCAGGGCAACATAAGTGCGGTCATGTGATTAAACTAGATAATGGTAACTTTGCGATTCAACCTAACAATCGAGTTCGTGCATTTGAACCTTCTTTCGTGACGAAACCTGGACAAAATGTTATTGAAAGAAAACTTGGTACGCAGATGTGGTCTGTTGAGAATACATCAAAATGGGTTCTTTCCGACGATGATAGATATGAGTATGATATAAAAAAGAGAGAGTAATATTATGTCAATGTCAATGAATGTGAAAGATTATATGAAGATCTATGATAACTTTCTAGATCTAGATTTTTGTAAGACTGTTGTTGAAGAAATACAAAATAACTCTTGGCAAAAACATTCTTTTTATATGCAACATGGAGGCTTCATAAGTTATGATGATGACCTTGCAGTTTCATATTCAAACTCAGAAAATGGAATAGCAATCAACAAAAAGATTTGGTTTGCTATTGAACAATACATCATAAAAGATTTTGCTCATTGCAAAGATTGGTTTAACGGCTGGGGTGGATATTCAACAGTTCGTTTCAACAAATACGATACTGGTACAAAAATGAAACTTCATTGTGATCATATTCACAGTATGTTTGATGGAGAAAGAAAGGGTATTCCGACTCTTTCGATTCTTGGATCTTTAAATGATGATTATGAGGGTGGAGATCTAATTTTTTGGGATTCAGAAAAAATTGAACTCAAGGCTGGACAATTAATGATATTTCCAAGCAACTTCATGTATCCACACACAGTCACAGCAGTTACGAAGGGCACTAGATATAGTTACGTGTCCTGGGTTTGGTAAGAGGTTAAAATGACAACAACAAACGATTATGATTTTGGATTCAGTTTTGAAGACGAAGAAACAGTAGCAGCACCTGCTCCTGCGCCAGTAACGCAGAATAACGATCAATTGTTATTGTTACAAGCAAAGATTGATTCGCTAATGGATGCTCAAGAAAAATCTCTTCAGAATGCATATGTTACCGCTATGGAAGAGAAGCACAAAGCGCAACTCAAAGAAGTAGAGGGATTAATTCTTCCTTTGCTATATAATCTGATGAAGAATCCTGAGAAGCCAATTATCAATTGGCCAAATCGAGAAGCAGTAATCAAAAAACAAATAGAAAAAATTACATCAATTACAAGAGGTTGATATGCCAGATCTAAAACTCACATGTGATAATTGTGGATCATCATTTGTTTTATCATTTGAAGAAGATGAAGTTAGTTATACTCCAAGTCACTGCCCATTCTGCGGTGATTTCTATGACAATGAGAATGAAGAACTTGATTTCAATGATGATGAGGATGAGAGTTTTGATGATGATTTGAACGACGATGAAGAAAATGATCGTAGTTGGAATTGATTATAGCCTAACTTCTCCATGCGTGTGCATTGCACGCGACAAAACATTCTCAAATTCATTCTTCTACTATCTAAACGATCGCAAGACTGTACAGGGAAAGTTTCATAACATTCTCGGCGAACAACACGACGAATATCTAACAGACCAAGAGCGATATGAAAATATCGCTTCATGGGTCATGACTATTCTTGCTGAATTTAAAAGAGAAGATGTCGTTGTTCTAATTGAAGACTATTCTTTTGGTTCCAAAGGTAAAGTGTTTAATTTAGCTGAGAATTGCGGTATACTAAAGTATATGCTTTATAAGCAAGGATACAAATTCTTTACTGTTCCGCCAACTGTAGTCAAGAAATATGCAACAGGCAAGGGTAATGCAACAAAAGAAAAGATGTACGATGCATTTGTTGCTGAGACTGGAGTAGACTTACACAAGATTATCAGTCCAACAACAAAGTTGGGATCTCCGACAACAGATGTTGTTGATGCTTGGTATATTGCTCGTTATATGCAAGAGAAAGCAAATAAAAAGGAAACTGTATGAAAAATGTATTAGTGACTGGTGGTGCGGGTTTTGTTGGTAGTCACTTGGTAGAAAAATTATTAAGTCAGGGTCATAAAGTTTACTGTGTAGATAATTTCTATACAGGCACAATGAAGAATGTTCAGAGTTTTATCAGACATCCGAATATTCGTTTTTATGAACATGATATTATCAGTTCAATATTTCTTGATTACTTTTCAACTCGATCATTAGATGTGATTTATAATTTAGCATGTCCTGCTTCACCTGTTCATTATCAGCGTGATCCAATTGGAACAATGATGACTTGTGTGCTGGGATCATATCATATTCTTGAGATTGCTCGTAAGACAAAGGCGCGTGTTGTACAAGCGTCCACCTCTGAGGTGTATGGTGACCCAGAAGTTCATCCTCAACCCGAGAGTTATAATGGTAATGTAAATCCAACAGGTCCACGCGCATGTTATGATGAAGGTAAACGTGCAGCAGAGACTTTGTTCTTTGATTACAGGAGAAAATACGATGTCAACACTGGCGTATTCCGCATATTCAATACTTATGGACCGAGAATGGCAAAGAACGATGGAAGAGTTGTCTCTAACTTTATTGTCGCTGCTCTTGCTGATGCGCCTCTAGAAATTTATGGTGACGGGAAACAAACAAGAAGTTTTCAGTACGTCGATGATCTTGTGGAAGGTATTATTAAATTTGCGAACTCCAAGGAAATTGGACCAATTAATCTTGGTAATCCTGGGGAGTTTACTGTTGATGAACTTGCGACTATAATTATACAGAAGTTAAATAAAGGGTACAAGGTTTACAAGGAACCAACTGCAGACGACCCAAAGCAACGCAAGCCAGATATTACATTAGCAAAAGAAAAGTTGAAGTGGGAACCAACTATTGCGTTGTCGGAGGGATTGGATAAAACGATCGAATACTTCAGGAGCGTATAATGACCGAACAAGAAATAGATGAGGTTGACGGCGCACTTTGGGGATTGACAATTGATGGTGATCAGATTGCTTGTGAAACCACAGTCTACAAATTCAATGATGTTTTTACTCCAATGAATGAGGAGATTGGGTCACACAAATACCATGTTCTCACATTCAAACCAGATGATCTGAACACTGTAGAGTTTATGAAGGCTCATATTGGTGATGTGCGTCGATTTATTGACAACTATGCGAAATCAGGGTATAATGGATTGATGGTCAAAGATGGCTGTATTCCCAAGAAAACAGTCAAAGAGTTGATCAGAGTTACATTCAAGAACTTTGAATTACCTAGAAAATCCCTAAATCCAATTTTGGCGCAGGTATAATATGACAATGTTTACTCGTGATGGTTTGATTGATATGCTTCGTAGCAATGTTGTTACAGTGACATTTACGAAAGTGAACGGTGATGAGCGTGTGATGACTTGCACACTACTCAGTGAACATATCCCAAATGTACCAACTACAAACGGTCAAGTTGTAGTGAAAGAGACTTCGAGCAATACTGTATCTGTTTGGGATGTGAATGCAAATGGCTGGCGTTCTTTTAGAGTTGAGAACGTCAAGTCAATTTCAATGGGATAAAATACTAAATAACGAACCAGCCGCCCTACCTTTCGGTGTAAGGTTTGTCGCACAGCGATGGCTGCTTTTGTAAAAGAGGAATCTAGGACACAGTGCGCACTGTATCACGATAGATGAACCGAGACTTATATGACACTCCAACCTAAATCCTTGTATGGTCATCGATTCTTAGAGTTGTATGGAAACGAATGGGTTCTCATTCGAAAGATGGACTCATGGTATTCTTCCAAGCGCCCAGGACCATACGGATTCATTCAGCAAGTAGATGGATTGAAAACTTTTTTCATACATTTACACGATGACCCCCATTTTTTAATACAATCGAAATAATCCGTCTCTATATACTGATTCCAATTCAAAGGAGTCAGTCTATGAAATCTAAACTCGCTGTTCTATTCGCTCTTGGTCTTATTGTTGCATCTCATGTTGCGAATGCGCAATCAAGAGATCAGATCGCAATCGTAGGATCTTCAACTGTATACCCATTCACTACTGCTGTTGCTGAACAGTTCGGTCGTGGTGGTAAGTTCAAAACACCAAAGGTCGAGTCAACTGGCACTGGTGGTGGAATCAAAATGTTCTGCGCAGGTATTGGTCCGCAGCATCCTGATGTTGTAAATGCATCACGCGCAATGAAGAAGTCTGAAGTTGAAACATGCGCAAAGAATGGCGTGACAGAAATTCTAGAAGTCAAGATTGGCTTTGATGGAATTGTTATCGCAGAAAGCAAAGCAGGTGCATTATCTGCATTGACAAAGAAGCAAGTCTATGTCGCTCTTGCTAAAACAATTCCAAACGCATCTGGTCAAATGATTGCGAATCCAAATAAAACATGGAAAGATGTTGATGCTTCTTTACCAGCAATCAAGATTGAAGTGCTTGGTCCACCACCAACTTCTGGAACACGTGATAGTTTCCTAGAGTTATTCATGGAAGAAGGATGTGCTCTTGAAAACAAAAAGGCATGTCACGCAATTCGTGAAGATGGTGCTTATGCTGAAGCAGGTGAGAATGATAATTTGATTGCTCAAAAACTTGCAACAAATAAGAATGCTCTTGGTATTTTTGGTTATTCTTTCTTGGAAGAGAACACAGATAAACTAAAAGGCTTGAAAATCGACGGGATTGTACCGTCTTTCGAAACAATCTCGGCGTCTAAATATACTGCGGCTCGTCCACTATTCATTTATGTCAAGAAGCAGCACATTGGTGCAATTCCTGGTATCAAAGAATTCGTGAATGAGTACGTGAGTGACAAAGCCATTGGCGAGGAAGGTTATCTTTCAGACCGTGGTTTAGTTTCTCTTGATAAATCAGATCTTGCTCAAACAAGAAATGATGTTAAAGTCATGAAAAACTTTAAGCCGTAATTTCGCGGTGTAGACAAGGAGTTATAATATGTACAAAGCAATTCTAGCATCTGTTATTTTGGGATCAATGTCAGTTGCGCAAGCAGCCGATGTAAAGTGGAGTGGCGATTTTGGCTATCGTAGTGATAGTTTAGAAATTGGCAACACCAATTCAGATCGTGATCGTTTTCGCGTTGGTCTTGTTGCCAAGGCAGATGTCAATGACAAAACAAAAGTTGTTGTTGGCGTTCGCACTGGTTCAGCAAAGTCATCATGGAATGACATGGCTGGCGGTTCGTTAAAGACCGTTGATCTTAATTTGGCGTATGTTGAATATGCGGCTGCAGATAATGTAAAAGTAACACTTGGCAAAATGAATCAGCCATGGGTTACTGAAGGTCTTATGTTTGATGGTGACATCAAGCCTGAAGGTCTTGCAGTTGCGCTGAAAAATGATGGTGGTCTATCTGCTACAGCATTCAAACTCAAGTTGGTTGAAAATGCTGCAGATAAGGATAGCACACTTGTTGGTTTACAAGTTGGCGTAGCAAAGAAAGTTGCTGGTCTTGATGTTGCTGCACACGCAGCACTATTGGATCAGGAAGTGAATACTAAAGCATCTTTATGCTATATCGTATATCCTCTTTCTGTTGCTGGTGGAGCATCAGTTCCATCACTTCCAGTTTGTAGTTCAACTGAAAAGCATAAGCAATTAGTTCTTACAGCATCAGCAGCAAAAGAAGTTGCTGGTATTCCTGTAAAACTATTTGTTCAGCAATTGAAGAATGATGAAGCAAAGAAAGCAGACACAGCACTTGCTTATGGCGTCCGTCTTGGCGGCGTTAAGAAAGCAGGTGATTGGGAAGTCAGCCTAATGAAGCAAGACGCAGAAGCCAACGCACTATCAGCCTTATGGACAGATAGTGACTTTGGTGGTGAAGCAGTTCTTCATGACGGCACAGCACTTCGCGCTGCTTATGGTCTAGCCGATGGCTGGGCTGTTCGTGGATCTTACTTCGATGTTGAAGTTGGTGCCAGCAAAGTAGACTACAAGCGACTCATGGTCGACCTTGTCTACACATTCTAAGTTTTAGAAAACCTAGAAAGAAGATGGGGGGCTTTCGCCCCCCATTTTTTTAGATCAAACCACGCAGAATATTAAACGCGCGAACTTCATCAGGCGTATAGATTTTCATAGGACCGTGTTTCCGAGCATCACGGCGAAACTTCTTAAAAGAGTAGACAAATTTAACTTTTTTCACTTTAGTCTTTTTCACAATACTCTCCAGTTTAGGCTACGACTTTTTCAACTTTATACATAGGCTCAACGCGAGACCGACCGTTCAGCCGAAAGGCTATCAGATTCGCCTCTCGTTCAGATTTCACCACTACCACAGGCTCACGCTTTTTAGGTTGCCCAGGAAGGCGAAAAGGGTGATTGATCGTTACTTTATAACCAAACTTTTCAGTTTTCATACGTCACTCTCTCTATACGGTCAGAAACATTCTGACCTTACTCCTTAAACATAACCTATTTTTACAATCTAACACCTTACTACTAAACGAGTCCCGTTCAGTAGTAATGTTCTGTCGTTATAACGTTATAATGTTATATACCCCTCAGAGAAACAATTTGATCTAATATTGTATAGGGATTTCGTATTCGAGTCAACAGAAAAAAAAGCCTTATAAATCAATAGGTTATAAGTTATTGATTTTATTCAGGTTTTTTCTGTTGCCTTTTCAGCCGTTTTATAGGATAATATTCTGTGTTGGTGAAAGAAAGCCGCAAACACGGCGAAGGAAAAAAATGAAGGTATATTACGAAGTTTACAAAAGCGCAAAAGTTACAAACCCATTCACGGGAAAGGGATTAGTAGACGGCAGCAAACTAGTATTAAGAACCAAAAGCCGACGAAAAGCGTTTTTCACGCTAAACACGGTAGTCACTTATAACAACGGCAAGTACGACGGACGCGGATTCATAGACGAAATCACGGACTACGGTAACGGAAACGAAAGCGTAGACACGATAGCCTAACCAATAACAAGGGTCGCCCCGAAAGGGGCGACTTTACTTTTTAGAAATTGTAGAGTAAGATAAAGAATATGGCAAAGTTCATACCGAAGGTTGTTCCCGAACCCACCTGGGAAAAGCGCACTGAGCCCTGCAGCCAATTTGATTTGGTGTTCGCATTTCAGTGGTACAATCACAATAAAGAGTCCAAGGATGCTCGCAAGTATCTGGTCGAATATCTGACCAAGAACAGTCAGATTACAGAACTGCAAAAGCAAGCAGCACCGAGTCTTAATCTCTCTTGGAACATCGTCGACGGCTGGTTGGCGCGATGCCTCAGTCGTGGCGCATGGATTCCAGATTCTGTTTTTGATAACTTTCAGGAGCGCATGAATGTTTTCCGAGATCGCTTGGACAAAATCGTCGCAGAAAAGAATCTTGGAGCAGCAGTCGTTGACACAAGCAACGTTGTCTCTATTCAAGAGCGAGTTCAATCCAAAGTCGACTATTTCGTCATGGAACTCGAAGGTAAGTTCGACGACGTTTGGCATGAGCAAAACGGAGAAGAATTTGTACCATACACCTGGATGGTCGAGAACGAAGTGAAGCCGATGCATGCTTCGAAAATTGCAGAATACTTCAAGTCTCGAGCAGCAGACTGGATTGCGATCATCGAATCGAAAGATGAGTATGTGAAAGAATCCTATCCGCGCCCTCGCAAAGAAATGATTGAGGCTGCGAAATTCTTCACTGCGATTGCGACTGATGCTGAGAAATTGGCGTCTAACAAGAATGCCTCTCGCAAGCCTCGCAAGAAGAAGCCAGTCTCGTTTGAGAAGAAGGTTGCTCGTCTCAAGTTCAAGAAGGATGATATCGATAATAAGTTGGTTTCGATCGATCCTGTAAAGATCATGGGAGCACAGAAACTCTGGATCTATAACGTCAAGAATCGTCGACTTGGAGTCTATGTTGCGAAAGACGAGGCTGGTCTTGCGGTCAAGGGATCCACAATCGAAAATTATAAATACAGTGAGTCAATCTCCAAGACTCTCCGAAAGCCAAAGGATGTGCTCTCGCGAGTCTTGGATGGCGGCAAAGTTGTTCTGCGAAAGGTTATGGGTGAGATCAATTCGAAGCCCAGTGAGTTGAACGGTCGAATCAATAAGGACACCATTCTTCTGCGAGTAGAATAATGATTGCAATTACGAGCAATTATCTCCGTCGTTCCGATTCAGCCATGATTCGGAAGTATTCAAGATTCGTCTTGAATCGTCTAGTGCGACCATGCGTTCAGCGAAAGTCGAAAATCACCATCAAGGTTCTTGGTGAGGATGAAATTCGAGATGCCGCTGATTTGTTGGACTTGAAGAAGTACAAAGCATGGTGCACCTATGACGGTCTTGATGAAGAAGGCAACAAGAAGTTCACTGTTGTTTTAAACTATAAGCGCATCAGCAAACTCGGCAAGAAGCCACAAACACGTCTCAAACAGTTACTCATTGATCTTGGTCATGAATTGACTCACATCAAACAATATCTCAATAATGAATTATTCGACTACAAGAGCGGCGATGTTCGCTACAAAGGTTTGGTCTTTGATGCTTCACATTATACAGACGAAGAAAAGTATTTCGACAGTCCGTGGGAAATTGAAGCATATGGAAGAGAGTTGGGTCTGTACAAGATCTTTTGTAATAAACTAAAAGAGGAGCGTTTGAGTAAGTAATCATGTCCAGCAAAAAGAAGAATGAGTTCCGTGAAAAAGATTATGGACGGAACAGTGAAGGATTGAAGCAGCGACGTTTGAAAAATGAGTCGCGTTGGAAGTTCAATCCGAATGCATCGTATGAATCCGATGAGGATGACGATATCCTCGAAGAGGAAGATTGGTTCGTAGACCCAGATTTCGAAGACCGTCGATAAATTCAAATGTGTCGAATGCTGGGGTATGTTGGATCACCCACTCCCGTTGATGAATTGCTTTATGAGATGGAAATCTCTTTCATAAAGCAAAACATCGATGCACGTATGTTCAACTCAATGCTTGCAATGAATCTTGCAGGAATGGGTGTGATGGCGTGGGATTCCAATTCTAGAAATCCAGAACAGCCGTTTGTTTATCGCAATACAAACATCGCGACATTTGATCGCAACTTACGTTCTATAGCATCTAAGACTCAAGCCAGTGCATTATTGGCTCATGTGAGAGGAGTCTTTCAGAACAATGCCACCAATGCGCAAATAAACGAACAAAACATTCATCCATTTAAGTTTGATAGCGTTCGTCTTGCGATGGCTCATCTTGGTGAGTTGGAGAGTTTTCGAGATTTGCGATTTGATCTAATCAAATATGTCAAACCTGAATTTGCAAAATCGATTCAGGGGTCAACTGACAGTGAATGGATCTATGCAATTATATTATCATCTCTTGAACAACCACATGAATCAATAAACTCAGATGACTTATTGCAAGCATTGAGTAAAACATTGCGCGCGATTCACGAAGTTATGATTCAGCATAAAGTGACGCGCAGATCATCAGTCAATCTCACGATGTGTGATGGAAATTTATTGGCTGCTGTGCGCTTTGCGTTTGATTTTGCACCATTCAAATCTGAGAAGAATATAACATTTGCAAGTCAATGGTATAACTCCACAGACGATGGTGTTCTTGTTTCTTCGGAACCACTTACATGGGACAGATCCGTTTGGATGGAAGTTCCAGAATATTCTGTGCTGATAGTGGATAGAAACAATTCTCAGAACAGAATCAGAACCTTTTCTCTCAGGCACTTAACCATCCCTTTCGTAAGTTATTGATTTTATTAGAGTTTTTTCTGTTGTTGTTTTAGCCTGTCTGTACGATAATAGTTGTATGGAAACAAGAAATTACACCTTCGACGAAAATATCGTCTCCGATCTCTACAAGGACGCCTATGGCGTTCGTCCTGGAGAATTCTTCTGGTCTGATTGGGATGCGTGCAGCGATGACGCCAAGCAGCATCTCTGGGATCGATTGGTCGACGCTGTCGGCGATTCGATTCGTGAGGAGCAGCGTTACCACAATATGGCGATTGCTGAGTTTGAGGGTTGGGTGAAGCAGACGATGAAGATCGTCGTTGATTCAACCCGCGAAGATTGCATTCGCATGATGCATGACGCGCACGAAACGCGAGGTGATGTTGAGTATCTTGAACATTGCCTTGGTGTGCCGTATGGTTATTTGAGTGGGAAGAACTGGGGTTAATTATGCTTTTCGAAAATTATGATTTTGATATGGCTCTTTACAAGTATGCTGATCATCTTGTTGAGAACTATAACAAGAGTGGTCACGATGGAAACTATCAAGTGTCGTTCGATCGTGGTCGCAAGTTTCTGAAGGTTGTGAATACCAGTTGGGGTTCGCGTTCGGTGCACTCTTTCATCTGCATCAAGGAACACGATGGCTGGAAGTATGGTGACATTCTGAAGGCGGCGTCGTGGGCGCAACCTGCGAAGAATTTTATTCGTGGCAATGTGTTGAATACTGATTCGTACAAAGATCATCGATGGGTGGGATTATAATGGCTGTTGCAGTTCCTAAAGTTGGTTCTCGTGTTCGCGTCACTACGATGTATCCGAACACTTATGCGTATCGTGGTGAGTATGACAATTATGTTACATACACTCGCGAGGGTGTGGTTGTTCAATCTATCTTCCGCGATCCGTTCATGTTCGCTGTTGAGACTGGTGCGGCTGATCATCCTGTGAGCGAGTACAATGCGAAGTCGCAGCATGTTGTAAAGATTGAATACATCATCGGTGGTGCTACGCAAGTCGCAACTGAGACAAAGGCATGGAAGGTCAAGAGCGAAGATGGCAAACGAGTCTATCTTGTTCAGCGTGTGAATGGTAAGTTCAGTTGCACATGTAAGGCGTTTGAGTTTCGTAAAGATTGTAAGCACATAGGTGCTGTGAGTAAAAAGTAATGAGTGTGAAAGATTATCAACAATCATTAGAGGCTGCTGGTGCGCGAGTGCTCGCGTTCCAGGAGTTTGGTGACTGGCAAGGCTCATGGGTTGCTTTGGTGGAATACCAAGGACAGCGTGGTTGGGTGCAGGGATCATATGGTTCCTGTGACGGATGCGATGCGTTTCAATCAGAGTTTTCTTGGGATTCTGACTTTGCATGCGAAGATGTACAAGATCGTTTTGCGCAGTTCGGTCGTGGCTACTTGGATGATCTGCAAACGACAGAGCAAATCTTGCGTCAGTATAATGCAGATTCTTCTTGGGATTCTGAGTCTGAAGATGCTGCGTTCTGGATTCGCGAGACTGTGCAGACTTATGGAGTTGTGTGATGGGCACTAATTACTATGTTGTTGAAAATGTTTGCGAATGCTGTAAGCGATACGATGAGAAGTATCACATCGGCAAGAATTCATATGGCTGGGCATTCTCATTCCATGGTTACAAGTATGATGGTTTGACCACTTGGCAAAAGTGGAAAGAGTATCTTGTTGACAAAATTATCTACGATGAGTATGGTGGTACGGTTCCATTTGATAAGTTTGTTGAATTGATAGAAATTTATGGCAGACCAGGTTATGTGGTGGTAAATGAGTATCACCCACAAGGTTACAAAGTGAAGGTTCACAACGAAGAAGGTCGCAAGGAAGGCTGGTTCAATCCAGAGTGGGATTGGGATGATCCAGAAGGTTATTCGTTCTGTTCAAGAGAGTTTAGTTAGCAAGAATTGCTTTACTTTTTATTCTTGCTAGTATATAATGGATGTATGAATATGTTTATCAAGACACCTGAATCGTATCACTTTGACCACAAGTATGCTCTCAACATTATCGAAGAGAAGTACAAAGCCAAGTACATGGGATACTGGGCAATCAAACGCGATAGTGGTTGGAGCGAGATGCCTGTTGATGTTTTCTATCAACCGAATCCTGATTTGTCACAGGGTCACTCACACTACTTTGGAATCTTCACGGTTCCAGGACAGGGTGTGATGATTACAGATGCCAAAAGTGCATTCAGCGAACCGATCACTGGCTTGCTGACGGATGATGGTGAGGTTCTTGTGAGTCGCTATCGGCATGATTATGTCGCAAAGGGACCATACATGATTGATGGTGGTCGTGACTATCTGCGCACAAGCGGTGGTGCTGATGGCAAGTTGGTCAAGGTGACTGTTGTCGATGGTGAGTTTGAGTTTGAGGTCTATGGTGAAATTTGAATTCAAATTATTCAACCGTTGGATTGATGTTAGACTGAGTGATTATTGGTCGTTTGGATCAGATGTTCGATTTAACAATGGAAATCCGTATCGTGACATTCGAATCGGACCAATCTTTATTCGCATTTTTTGGAGATGAAAATGGACAAGAAAATCACAGTTGAACTTGATTGGGATACAATTGACAAGGTCGCAACTTGTGCAATGAAGAGTGTTCTTGAGAATCTTGAAGTTGATCTTGAGAACCGCAAGGCTGGAACTGGCATGGCTATCTTCGACACAAACAAGAAGAAAGACATTGCTGAGATTCAGCGACACATCGATGCATTCAAGACTGTGTTGAAGTATTATGGTGAAGGCAACGAGTGATGCCTATTCATTACAGTACCAATTTCATGGGTCCGATCAATATAGATTGGATCAAAGAGCATGGCAGTGATTGGGCTGGTGGTCGTATCGACATGTATGGTGGCGATTGGAGTTATCCAGAAGAAATCGGTTTGCCAATAATGAAGTCTAGTGATTATGCCACTTTCAGTGATTGGCTTGATACTGTTGAGACTGATGATGTGTGGACATTGCAGCAGTTGGTTGAGCAGTATGAAAAAACAAATTCAAAGATCGTTTGGCACAGAACGCCACGCTGGGAGGTTGTAAAATGAAAGCAAAAGAATACAATCTAATTGCTCAGTGTGTTGAGAATGGCGTGATGCTTGGATGGAATCGTGCACACAAACATAGTGATACCCCAGAACCACATTATATTCATAGCCAGATTGAACAAGCAGTATTGAATGAGATTTGTGAGTGGTTTGACTTTGAGGATGTAAACAATGAAAAAGTTTGATCGTTTTGATTTTGAACAACAGATTATGAATTGCTGGAATGTGACCAGCGACATTCGGACTGTGACTGAGTATCTTCTTGATGCTCCACTCGAGGTTGATCGAGAGGATAAGATTGCCAATATGCTTTTGGGTATAGAGGCTCTTTATCAAGCCAAGTTCGATAAACTGTTTCTTCAGTTTGAAGATCTGATTGGCGAATATTGTCATATTCTTGATCGAGATTCCGATGCTATTGATGAATTCAATGCCGAACAGATACGCAAGTTTCACGAAGCACAACAGGAGTTGCCATTGTGATCAAGCCATCCTGTTTCAGCGAGTATCAGTGGAAGGTCTATCAGACTGAATTGCAAACTGTCAAGAATAGTAAAACACTTGACATCTGTTTCGATTGTACGGTAGAATATCAAGTGCGAATGCGCAAAGAAGGCAAGTGTGCTTTCCCGATGAAGCGTCTCGATAAAGTAACGGAGTATGCATGAAGTATGCACCATTGATTGACTTGTTAGTTTTGGCTCTAAACATTTACTTTGCTGTTGTAAACAGAGGAACTGTTTGGGGCTGGATCTCAACTGCGATTGTTCTTTTTTACGTTTGGATTTTGCTGAAAGCAGTTCGAGAAACTTGATTTTTTTGAAATTGTACTATATACTAGACTGACAATTTTCTGCGTGATTCGCGACGCCCAAAACTTTTTTGGTAGGACAAAGTCCCAAGATGCTACTAGTTGTTTCCCTCCCTGCATCGAAAACTGCGACCTTTTTCTAAGTTATTGATTTTTATAGAGTTTTTTTAGTTTACTTGTAAGACCTCATACGGTATAATGATTGTATGAGTTGAGCGTCCTTCGCGATTGCTCTTGCTGTTTAAAATTGAAATGATTCTTGGGTAAGGTTTTGATTCTCTATTCAGAGATGGGAGACCACGATATTCTGCGGGAGTTGGGGCAGGTATCAATTCTGCCTTCATAGCACAACGGTAGTGCAACTGATTTGTAATCAGTAGGTTGGGAGTTCAAATCTCTCTGAAGGCACCAATTTTTGGACCCATCGTCTAACGGTTAGGACACATCCCTTTCACGGATGGAATAGGGATTCGAATTCCCTTGGGTTCACCAGATTACTTTGTTATGATTTTTTGGGGTTGAAACATTAAAGTGATGTAACGGACTTTTAATCCGTAAAAGAGGGAGCGTTACCCTCCAGCCCTACCATACGTTTGGGTCTATCGTATAACGGTGATTATATCTGGCTCTTAACCAGTTTGATGCAGGTTCGAGTCCTGCTAGACCCACCAATTTCCCGATGGTGTAATGGAAGCATACGAGTCTCCAAAACTCTTGGTTGCGGTTCGAGTCCGTATCGGGAAGCCAGTTTAGTTTTTGGCGTGTAGATCAGCGGTAGATCAAGTGACTGTTAATCACTCTGTCGTAGGTTCGATCCCTACCACGCCAGCCATCTTGGTGACCTGCAGATGCATCTGTCGGGTTCATCCTATCAGTGTAAGGGCTTATCCGTTTCGGTAGCACTGATTGAATTATGAGGCAGAACGGATTGCAGCCTTGCTGTGTGGGGGTAAGGATTAAGACAAACCTTGAATGGTAGCCCACACCTTATTTGGGGGATTAGTGCTAATGGGAACACGCTGCGTTTGCATCGCAGAGTTGAGAGTTCGATTCTCTCATCCTCCACCAAAATATGCCCGAAGCCTCTGCAGCAATGTACGCTTCGGCTATCTTGTCGCGCCATTGTTAGTGGCTAGTCTGACCCAGACGATAAAGAAATGCTGTGACAAGCATGGGTGGTTTGGCAACACCTTACTGCGGCAACGCAGATGAGTCAATGATGCCCAGAGAAATCTGCCGTCCAACCGAACGGTCGTTGGCAATACGAGAATCTCCCTGTGTTGTGAAGTGGATGAAAAGTGACCACCAGCAGGGAGAAGCAACTTTTTCGCAGGATGTGGCAAGCAGTAATGTGTTGCCTCCATCGGATGCCTAGAACGAGCAAACCCAGTTATCTCATCCTGCACTTTTTATTGAGGAGTCGTCTAACGGCAGGACAGCAGGTTTTGATCCTGCTTATCGTGGTTCGAATCCATGCTCCTCAGCCAAGTTTATGTGGGCAAGCGGTGAAGTTGGAGAGTCACACCAGACTGTAAATCTGGCGCCATCGGCTGAGTAGGTTCGATTCCTTCCTTTCCCACCATTTTATTTCGGGACAATGGCACAGTTGGTTAGCGCACAGTCCTGATAAGACTGAGGTCGATGGTTCGAATCCATCTTGTCCCACCAATCATGGCTCGGTAGAACAGTTGGTTAGTTCACATGCCTGTCACGCATGAGGTCGTGGGTTCAAGTCCCATCCGAGTCGCCAGTTTAGGAAGGTAAAGCAGAGAGGATTTGTCGCTGTTTGCTAAACAGATGGTTCCCTCGGGAATGTGTTTCGATTACACTGCCTTCCGCCAATGGCAACGTAGCATAGTGGCTAATGCACCTCCTTCATACGGAGTTTATCGTTGGTTCGAGTCCAACCGTTGCTACCACGTTGCGGTGGCAGAAAAGTTATGCAAGAGTCTGCAAAACTCTTTTATGCTGGTGCGAGTCCAGTCCGCAACTCCATTTGAGGTGCTTATGAAAAGAGAGAATTGGTTTTTTACACCTATATGGATCGATCATCTCAACATCAATTGTAGTGATATTGCAAACGAGTGTTTAGAATTAAAAAATAACAACTATCCAAATAGAATTTTTACAAATCGTGGTGGATGGCAAAGTCGAGATTTAAACGTGCAAGACTTAAAAAGTTTTGGCACCATAAAGTCTGAGATAGAACATCGATGTGATAAAATTGCAAAAGAAATAGAAGATGGACTTCGCTTAGAACTAGACAATATTTGGATCAACATTAATCAACGTGGTGATTACAACGAGAAACATGTGCACCCATCAAGTGCATTCTCAGGTGTGATATACATTCAAACAGACGAGAACACTGGAAACATTCGCTTTTTTGATGACTTGTTTTTACAAAAACATTATCCATTAAAATTGTCCGAAAAGAATAACTTTTTTCATCATGCTATTTTTTATAAACCTGTTAATGGAATGATGATGATATTCCCTTCATGGACATCTCATGATGTTCTTCCATCTGATGGCGACTTGACTCGAATATCGATATCGTTTAATATAAAACAAGTATGATTGCATCTAAAGTAAAAAGTGAGATTGAAAAACTGCAACCAAGTCACTTCATCAATGCTTTTCCAAATATCTTTTCTTGGCGAGAGTTAGAAAACTTATTAAATTTGAGACCATTTGTAAATCATCAACGCCTCAAATTTATAAACAAAGAAGAATATTCGTGGAACAATCAAGGTTGGTTGACGGATGTCAATACATATCCACCAACTCTCTTAGAAAGAGAGTTGAGAACAAATTTATGCTCCATAATTGATGCATCAAGAGTGAACAAAAAGGTCAACTCTATTTGTAAAGAACTCGAATCTACTTTTACTAATTCTTGCGTTGATGCGCACATTTACTTTACAGTTGCTGAAGATTTATCCAGGGGTTTTGGCATACATTGGGATAATTCGCATAATCTGATTGTACAGATTGAGGGTTCCTCTAGATTCCAAATCTGGGGTTGTGACGTAAAAGAAAAAAACGCAGAGCATCTAGAAGAAAGCCCCCTGATTGAAGTTGTCATGTCTCCAGGAGATGCCATCTTTATTCCTATGAAAGTATATCATCGTGCAATTAGTTTGTCAAAACGTCTCAGCATCAGTTTTCCGATTTCTTATGAAACAAAGTTTGAGCCTCAAGACAGACATTGGGTGGAATTATAGAACGAGGGACTATAGCATAATTGGTTAATGCAGCAAACTCATAATTTGTTGATTCTTGGTTCAAGTCCAAGTGGTCCCACCAGTTGACTTTTGCGAATACATATAGTAAGATATAACA